>ENA-OSEY01001480-OSEY01001480.1-marine-metagenome-genome-assembly--contig:-NODE-1480-length-16208-cov-4.742235_pt1 | contig 16208 bp, 12 predicted proteins | sample MGYA00248465_ERZ534230 | MGnify/ENA primary metagenome ERZ534230 (study PRJEB26409, sample SAMN06344110) | marine metagenome | isolation source: Sea water from surface | place: Atlantic Ocean:Southern...
GATCAAAGACTTGGATAACAAATTCACCAATTGCAGATTTATTTATAATATGGGCAAAAGATGAGCAAGGCGTTTTAAGAGGCTTTATTTTAGAGAGAGAGGAGGCTGAGGGATTAGAGACTCCACATTTAGACGGTAAATTTGCATTACGTGCATCTGCTACTGGAATGATATTTATGGATCAAGTGTTTGTTTCAGAAGATAAAATGCTTCCAGAGGTTCAAAGTTTCAAGGGCCCATTTACTTGTCTCAATTCTGCTAGATACGGTATTGCTTGGGGTGTAATGGGAGCTGCTGAGTTCTGCTGGGAGAAATCACTTGAATATACTCTTGATAGAAATCAATTTAATGCTCCATTAGCATCTAAACAATTAATACAAAAAAAGCTAGCTGATATGCAAACTGAAATTTCATTGGGCATGCAGGCTGCATTAAGAGTTGGGAGATTGATAGATGAAGACAACTATGTTCCCGAGATGATTTCACTTATCAAAAGAAATAATTGTCAAAAAGCTCTAGAAATTGCGAGATCTGCAAGGGATGTTCATGGAGGTAATGGTATAAGTGATGAATATCATGTAGTGAGACATTCTATGAATTTAGAGGCAGTGAATACATATGAGGGCACAAGTGATATTCATGCCCTCATACTTGGTCAAAATCAAACTGGTATAAGTAGTTTTTAAATTATATTTTACTTATTAAAGCTAGCATCTAAAAAATCTACCATTCTTGTGTAAAGCTCTAAATTATTAGTCTCTGAATAAAATCCGTGACCTTCATCACCTTTGATCATATATTCAAATGGAATATTTGCGTCCTCAAGAGCATTTTTAAGTTGGAGAACTTGTTTATATGATGCTTGCCTGTCTTGCCTACCATGAATAACAAACAAATCTCCTTTGATATTCTCAACATAATTAATGGGACTAGCTTTTTCTAGAAGATCTCTTTCAGTGTTGGGATCTCCCATTTCGATATGCTGCTGAGGTCTGCCCATATCAGCGAACATCCATTGCTTGTCATCATAGAGCGTATATAAATCTACAACACCAACGTAGTTTACTGCACATTTGAATATATCAGGGTTCTTTGTAATACCAACCATAGCTGAATAACCGCCATAACTAGCTCCTGAAATGCAAACTTTTTCAGTATCTACAAAGCCTCTTTCAGTGGCCCATGCAAGACCATCAAGAAGATCATCATGCATCTTAAGAGACCATTGTTTATTTGCTTTTTTCATATTCTCAAGTCCAAATCCAACAGAGCCCCTATAATTAATTTGAATTACACCATATCCTCGTGTTGCATAAATTTGGACTTCTGGATTAAATCTGAATGTATCTCTGGCATTTGGACCACCATGAGGATGAACAATGAAAGGAACTTTTTGTCCCTTCCTATAGTCTGGTGGAAGTGTTATATATCCAGAAAGTTCAACGCCATCTCTTGCAGTAAAGTTAAATGGAACCATGTCTCCAAGCTGTAATTCTTTCAACCAAGGAGCAAAATCTGCAACTTCAACAATTGCACCTTCCATAACATCATAATAATGAATTGCTCCTGGAGACTTATCTGAAGATGATGAAATAATGACTTTTGAAAAATCAGCACTAGTGCTTAATCCTATAACCTTATCTGGAAAAGTTGCTTGAACACTTTCCCTTATATAACCATATGTTTCATCCCAATAAATATATTCCCTTTTTCCTTTCAGATAGGTTAGACCAAGATTAATTTTGTTGTATCTGTCCTGAAGCACTCTCCCAGTTGAATAGCCTTGCCTTGGATTTGAAAAATCAAAGAAAGGATCATGGAAGACTTTTTCTACATATTTATTTTCAACAGTGTCATAAAGCCATAAGGCATTTGTATTTGTATATTCCATAGATTTATCAAGTGATCCATCTGGAAGGACTGCCTGACCAACACCAAATAACATTCTGTTATCAAAATCAAAAGTTAAAGGCATAAAGCATGCTTCTTGATGCTTGCAGGATGCCATTCTGGAATATTTTTTAGTTTTTGGATCCATCAAATAGACATATGTATATAAACCATCTCGAGCACCATTTGGCTCTCTATCTTTTCTATCGTCATGGTTTGTTATAAAGCCCCTAGCATTTCCATCATGATCGATTAACCATTGTTGATGCCACTCATTCTTGATGTCAGGAACTTCTGCAATTTTCGTTGTTTGTTTTGTATCTAAATCTAACCAATAGAGATCTCTAAATCTCCATGGAAACTGAGGCATCCTATTCATTGTAATAATGATCTTATTTGGATATTGAGGCATTGAATCAAATAACGATGGATACCTAACCCCTTGACCAGTGCTTGTTTGTTTAGCACGAATTAAAGCTTCTCTTTTGCCTGTAACCACATTAATACCATATAGAGAGTAGCAATCGACTGTGCCAGAAGAACCAGCACCTCTATCGCAAGATCTACTGACTAATAACGTGTCGTTATTAATAAATGAAGCACTACTTATCCTTGTATTTAATGATGTTCCGGAATATTGCTTTTTTTCCATGGTTTCTAGATTTATCACTACTAGAACTGGAACTGCAACATCTTCCTCAGGCTCAGTAATATCACATGATACATCTCCAGAAGGAATCATAGCCGCAAAATATTTGCCATCTGGTGAAACTGAAACTCCAGTTCCTTCTCCATAACAAATAAGTTTATCCAAAGGTATTTTTTCTTGTGAATCTAATGAACTAGAAAAAGAACTTAATGTAAATATTAATGGTAAAAGTATTAAATTTTTCATATTTTTTTATTTATAAGAATTATTGATTAGTGTCAGAACAAAAATAATACAAATTTTTACAATTACAGACAATAGAAATGTCAAATTTATTTTACATTTTTTATTTTATGCTTTCGTAAATTTATAATTAAAATTCTTAAAAAAACTATTGCAATAGCCAGTATTTATGTCAATATAGCGTCTGGGTGCTTGTTTTTAAGAGGGCAAGCCGTATTTATTTATCTTAAAAGGGGATATATATGAAAATTTTTAAAATTTTATTTAGCTTCTCAGCTTTTCTAATTTTTTCACTTTCATTTACATTATCTGCAGTTGCAGACCAAGAAGTTGATGAAGTTGAATCAGTTGAAGTAGCAGCTGAATTATCTGATGATGAGGATTCTGAAGATGAGGATGTTACTGATGTCGGTAAAGTTACCGTAACTGGTTCTAGAATTAAGAGAATCGACATTGAGGGAGCTACACCAATAACAGTTATTACAAGAGCAGACATTGACCAAGCAGGTTATGGTACTGTTTATGAAGCTGTTTCAAACCTAACACAGAACATTGGTGAGACTTTCGGTGAAAACTTCCAAGCAGGTTTTACACCAGCCAACCAAGTAGTTGACCTCAGAGACTTTGGTCCTGGGAGAACTCTAGTTCTTGTTAACGGAAAAAGAATGGCTGATTACCCATTTCCATATAATGGTCGTTCAGCATCATTTAACTGGGCTTCAATTCCACTAGCAGCTGTAGAGAGACTAGAAGTACTTACAGCTGGAGCTTCATCCATTTATGGATCTGATGCGATTGCTGGTGTGATTAACGTTGTTCTTGTTGAAGGTGTTGAGGAAACAAGTGTCAGAGTAAATGCAGGTAGATATCTTGATGCCAGTGATGGCGGTGGTCAGGATTACGGAATTGAGTTTACCACTGGCGGAGTATTTAATAAGTTCACATACACTATAGCAGCAGAAGTCACTCATCTTGATCCCCTTTTTACTACTGATAGAGATGATTACGATAATTATGATGACGAAAAAGGTGCTGGACCTGGTGAAGGATTCCCTTGGGATTCAGTAAGAACTTATGGAGCTTTTGATCCATTTGGATTCGTTGGTTACACAGGTTATAGATACTGGGGTCCTTCTCAGTTCTTAAATTCATCCGGTGAAAATGCTGGTTTTACTTGTGATACTGCCACGAATGTAGATGGTGACTATGAAGCTACTATTGGTGACTTTTCACCAACAAGCTCAAGAGCTGATCAATCTTTATGTTTCATGGGTAATGGTAACCCACCACAAACCATTTGGAATGAAAGAGATAACGCATCAGTATTTTTCTCAGGAGCATACACACTAAACGAAAGTGCAGAGCTCTATATCAAAGCAATGCAATTTAATACCGAAACTACAGGTGTTTACTGGAATAGTTTCTTCTACCCATTCTCTGGTGGTGCTGCTGGTGCAACTACAAGATGGTCTGCAGGTTATTCTGCATATGGACCTGAAGGTGCTTCACTTCCGCATCCATACAATCCAGGTGAATTAGTTTGGGTTCAAGATATTTACTCTTATAAAAAATACCAAGAGCCTACATGGGATTCTTCTTACGAAGAAACTTCAGATACTATTGATTTAGGTATTAGAGGTGTATTAAACAATGGTTGGGAATATGATATTTCTCATACCACAAATGATTATGTCTCAGAATCTGCTGGAACACTTTGGTTAGATATCGAAATGACTGACCTTTACTTCAACATCGGTGGTGTTGATGGTCTTGGTAATCCTTGTGTGATGGATGTTTATGAATTAGTTGATATGGGTTATTGGGACGGTGTTCCTGGTAGTGCGTCAGATCCATATTTTGGATACTATCTTTCAGCATACTATGGTCAACCAACATGTATGAACTGGGAGTTTGCTCTTGGTGGAGTTGATTTCCCTTACCAAGATTATCAAGGAACAAATGATGAAAGAGCTGAATCATTCTCTGATTTCACGACTGCATCATTAGTTGGTGAATTTGGTATGCTAGGTGGTGGACCAATTGGTTTTGCTGCTGTAGTTGAATATCAAGACATGGGATATGATACATTCCCATCACAAGCAGTTGTTGATGGTCTATTATGGGGAACTGGATATGTACAGAGTGGTGGATCTAGAGATAGACAAGCTGCTGGTATAGAGTTCAGACTTCCTCTTACTTCAGAATTTACTGTAAACGTTTCAGGAAGAAATGACGTTTATGATGATGCTGTTGTAGATGTTGACAGAAACACATTTGGTGCAAGTTTTGAATACAGACCTAACGAAGACTTTTTACTAAGAGGTTCATGGTCTGAGTCATTCCGTGCTCCAGACATGCAGAGATCGTTTATTGATGCTGTTGAAGGCTTTACTAGCGGTATTGACTATTACCAATGCTGGCTTGTAACTGGAGGCATTGAGGATTGTAATGAGTTCAGTAAGATCAATATTAAATCTATTGAAACTGGTAACTTAGCTCTAAGAGATGAGTCAGGTGACTCCTTCTCATTAGGTATGGTTTGGGAGCCTGTTGACAGACTTACACTTACATTAGATGTTTACAAAATTATTCTAAAAGACATTGTTGCAACATCAAGTGAGTTCGATCTAAGATATGGTGAAGCAGTTTGTAGAGCAATTGAGGCTGGAACTCCATTGCCTAATACTCCAGAATACGATACAGCATATTGTAACGATATATACTCAAATATTGTTAGGGAAGGAAGACCAGTAGGTGTTCAGCCTGATGATCCAAATGCTATACCAAGTATTTCTGAGTTGTATACAAGACCGCTGAATATAGCTTCACAAGAGTATCAAGGAGCTGACTATTCACTTAGATATACATTAATTACTGACCAAGCTGGTGACTTTGGGTTCTCATTTAGAGGTTCATCACAACTAGCACTGAAGCAGGCTCAAGAAAGAGGCGCTTCAAGAATAGACTATATGGATTCATCCTATACACCAAGATCAAGACAAGTTGCTACAACTTCATGGTCTCTTGGTGACTGGAGTGCATCATTATCTATAAGTAGAATTGGTCACGTTAACTATATTGAAGATACAAAAGGTAGCCCTTACTTCAATACAAATATAACTGCATATTACGAAATTGCTGATGATATGTTTGTTGGTCTTACAGCTAATAACATATTCGATGCATTCCCTGATAGGGATGCAGCTTATGGTGGAAGTTCATACTATCCATTCTTTGTAAATGCTAATCTATATCCGATTACAGGTCCTGCAGTAAGTGCAGTATTTTCGGCTAGATTCTAAGTTATATATATAACTGAAAGGGCAGTTAAATACTGCCCTTTTTTTTGGATTTTTAGATTTATTTTAACTATAATACAGAACGTTTTTTTTAAAAATAACATTTCACTAAAGGGAAAAAAATTGAAATTATTTAAAGCATTCCTAGTGTGTTTACCGCTCATCTTTATAACTGATGTAAATACACAAGACAACAAAAATCAACAACTAGGTAAGTCTCTTGATTTGTCCACTTCATCAATTAATGATGGTGCAAGCAACCAGGAGCAACTCAATAAAATTGATGATGAAACTAAGCTACTAGAATTTGATTATAAAGATACTATCAAGGAGTATGAGAACCTTAAATTATATAACGATCAACTTCAACGTATCATTACTTCTCAGGAAGAAGAAATTCAATCCATACTTGATCAAATTGATGAGCTAGACAATATAAATATAAATATGATTCCAATCATGTTAAAAATGATTGATGCTTTGGACAAATTTGTCACATTAGACATCCCTTTTCTTATAACAGAAAGAACTGAAAGAGTTGATAATCTTAAATCCATAATGGATAGAGGCGATATATCCACTTCTGAAAAATTTAGAAAAGTCACAGAGGCTTATCAAATTGAAAGTGATTACGGAAGAACCATTGAAGCTTATAGATCTGAAGTGGAATTTGATGGCGAAACTTTTAATGCTGACTTTTTACGGGTTGGTAGAGTTTCTCTAGCATTTGTTACTTCCAGTGGTGATAAAGCTGGATTTTGGAACAAATCAACCGGTAGATGGGAAGAATCCTCTGCTGCCGTTAAAAGGTCAACAATTGATGGTCTAAAAATTGCTCTAAAACAAGCTCCTCCAACTCTCATTACTATACCTTTAACATCATATGAAAATTCTAACTAAAAATTTACTCTTACTACCGTTACTTTTATCTCTGTTTAGTTTCACACAGGACGTTGAAGTTGCTACTGAACCAAGTGATATTGATAAACTACTAGATCTTGTTGAAGAAAATACTTTATTAAGATCTAAGAGTAATCAAGAAAGATTGGATCAGTTTATAAAAAATAGAAATCAACAACAAAAACTTCTTAATGATGCAAGATGGCTATTAAAACTTGAAAAAGATAGAGAACAAAAACTTACTAAAAACTTTGAAGACAATGACGCAAAACTTTCTGATTTAGAAGAACAACTTAATTTAAAAATTGGTACTTTAGGTGAAACATTTGGTGTAGTTAGACAAATAAGTGGTGATGCTAAAAGCACTTATTCTCAATCACTAACAAACTTGCAGTTTCCTTCAAGAATTGATTTTCTTGCTGATTTAGCTGAAAGAAAAGCCTTACCTTCAGTACCCGAACTGGAAAAGCTATGGTTTACTCTTCTAAACGAGATATATGAATCTGGTAAGGTTGTTTCATTTGACTCACCAGTATTAGATACAAGTGGTGAGGCTGAAAATCAAAAAGTACTAAGAATAGGACAATTTAATGCAATATCCTCTAGAAAATACTTAAGATTTATTCCTGAGCAACAAGTCCTTGAGTATTTAGAATCCAATCCACCAAGTACGAGATCTTCTGTTAGGGCACTCTCAAAATTAGAAAGTGATGGGTATGCTGAGTTTGCAATCGATCCAACTAGAGGATCATTGCTTAGTCTTATTCTTCAAAACCCAGGTTTCTTTGAAAGAATAAATCAAGGTGGTTTTGTTGGATATTTAATTTTATTAATTCTTTTGCTAGGTCTAACTATGAGTGGCTTAAGATTCAAGTTTCTTCGTGATGAAAAAATTAGTATTGATAGTGAGCTATCTTCTGGTGACTTAAAATCTGGATCACCATTATATGAGATTAACGAAATAATATCTGATAGCAGTTTAGATCAAGAGAAACTTGAAAATAAGATTGAGGCTGTTTTATCCAATGTAGAACCGGTTTATGAAAAAAATCTTAGCACTGTAAAATTATTAGCTGCTGTAGCTCCTTTATTAGGATTACTAGGAACAGTGATTGGAATGATTGAAACTTTCCAAGCAATAACTTTATTTGGAACAGGCGATCCTAAATTGATGGCTGATGGAATTTCACAAGCCCTTGTTACAACTATGCTTGGTCTAATTACAGCTGTGCCACTGTTATTCATGCATAATCAGCTTGACACCAGAAGTAGAGAGATTATTCAAATTATTGAAGAGCAAGCAATTGGTAGAATTGCTTCAAATAAATAATACATAATGTTTTATTACATATTTTTACCATTTACATTTGTTGCCTCATTTATAAATCAAGGTGGATATGTTCTTATTGTTTTATTTATAGTTGCTCTATATATGTGGTTTCTAATATCAGAGAGATTCTATTTCTATAAGTTTGAAATTTCAGATATTGTCAAAGATAGTTATGAATCTTTTCAAAAATCTAAAGGCAGTAATGATTGGGTAAATTCAAAATTCAAACAAATGTATTTAGCCGACATAAATCTGTTAAAAAACAAAAATATAAATCAAATAAAAGGATTGGTTGCTCTTTGTCCTCTGCTTGGGCTCTTAGGCACTGTTACGGGTATGATTGAAGTTTTTGACGTAATGGCTTATACAGGAACAGGTAACCCAAGAGCAATGGCCTCAGGTGTTTCAAAGGCAACTCTTCCAACAATGACAGGACTAGTTATCTCTATATCTGGCCTTTTTGCAATTACTGTTGTAGAGAGATTTATTCAAGACAAGACTAATAAAAAGATAGCGGTATTTGATAATGATTAGAAGAAGAAGAAGGGCTCCTGAAGATTCGACTATTGATATTACGCCAATGCTAGACATTGTTTTTATTATGCTTATATTTTTTATTGTCACGACTACTTTTATCAAAGAAACCGGTGTTGAGGTCAACAGGCCAAACGCGTCTACAGCTGTAGCTGATGAAAGAGGTAATATTTTAATTGCTATAACAGAAAACAATGAAATTTATATTGATAAAAGACTGATTGATCTGAGAGCAGTAAGAGCTAATGTTGAGAGATTGAAAGCTGAAAATCCTGAAGGTTCAGTAATTATTCAAGCCGACAAAAGTTCTAAGACTGGATTATTAGTCGAAACAATGGATCAGGTCAGACTTGCTGGAGTTCAAAATGTTTCAATTGCAGCAGAAAAAGATTAAAAGAACTTTTTACTTTATTCTTTCAGGAGGCTCTCTCGCCTTTTCCTTATTTTTGTTAATGTATTTAATGATAAAACCAGGTGATCTTGATCTAGAATCTCTAAAAAATCGCCAAATGATTGATTTTATAAGGATTAGAAAAGACGATACTCTTAATGAGAGAGATAGAAAGCTACCAGACAAACCGCCACCTCCTAAAAGACCACCACCTCCAGAAATTGATGAGCCTGAATTAAAGAAAATGCCCACTCCTATGTTGGATATTGAACTACCAGATATTGATATGCCAATTGATACAGATGGGGCTCTCGTTGGTGGAGGTCAGTTCATAGGAGACGGAGGATTGATTCCATTAGTAAGAATTGCGCCAAGATATCCAAGGACTGCCTTAATTGAAGGAAAAGAAGGCTATGTTATAGTAGAGTTATTAGTTGATGAGTCGGGAAGTGTTCTTACGGCAAAAGTCGTTGAATCGAAGCCATCAAGTATATTTAATGCAGCAGCTATTCAAGCAGTACTCAAATGGAAATTTAAGCCAAGAGTATCTGGTGGTGTTGCTGTTAAACAAAGAGGCCTTACAACAATAGAATTTACATTATGATCAAATTTTTATTTTTACTATCTTTGATATTTTCATCAAATATTTTTTCAGCTCCAAGTAATGCAGGAAAAACTATCAATACTTGGGTTTATTATGAGTTTTTAAGAATTGAAGAAAAAGAGGCTCAAAAAAGATTTGCAGAAGTTGAAGAAGATTATCTTGAGCTAATATACGAAAATACCTGGAGTTCGAGATCTTTCGATCATGCTGTGATTTTGAAAAAATATGGGTTCTTTTTAATAAGGCAGGATAGAGCTGTTGAGGGCCTAGAATTCATTGAATGGGCTTTAAGAAAAAGGGCCTTAGAGGACAGAGACATACATAATCTTCAGTATGTAGTTGGCCAGATAAATGCAAGTTTAGGAAACTATGAACTGGCTTTAGAAAAACTTCTCAAGTGGTATGAGGTTGGGCAGGCTCGAAGATATGATTTAACTCCAAAAGGTATAGCTCTTATTGGAATTTGTTATGCACAACTTGAGCAATACAAACCAGGTTTGAAATATATAACCATAGCTATTGAAAATGCTAATGTCTTTATTAAATCATGGTATGAGCTTAAATTTGCACTTCATTACAGATTAGATGATTTTGATGGAGCTTTGGCAACTTCTCAAGATTTGGTAGCAAACTTCCCTAGAGATAAGAAATATCTAGAACAAATGGGAGCTATGTATAATGAGTTAGATTTTGATATTGAATCTTTATCCTCATTAGAATTTGGTTTGACACAAAGAGTCCTTGAGAAAGAGAGAGATTATTTACTTCTTTCTAATTTTTTCATGTTTAAAGATGTTCCTATTGAAGCAGCAAAAGTCTTGCAGGAAGGATTTGATAACAAAATAATTAAAAGAAATGAGGATAACCTTGAGTCACTCGCTAATGCACTTATTGGATCAAGAGAATATATTAAAGCTGCTAATGTGCTATCAGAGGCTTCTAAGCTTTCCAAGAATCCAGATCTTCCATATAGGCTAGGACAAATTGAGCTGAATTTAAGTAGGTGGGATAAGGCAATAGAATCTTTTAAGTTGGCTGAAAAATATGGCTGGGATGATGAGGAGGGCCAAATCGACTATTTCATAGGTATTTGCTTCATTGAATTGCAAGAACTAGATGATGCAGTCACCTATCTTTCGAGAGCTGCTGAGGCTGGAAGAGAGGATTCCGTAGCTCCATGGCTAGAGTATATTCAATATCTTAAAGATACTGCTGGATAAATCTTCTTTCAAGTTTTACAATATGTAAAGTAAACTTGACACCTATGACCCTAATTAGAGTAAAAAATCTTAAAAAACAATTTCAAATTGGCAGTGAAATTGTTAATGCTATCAAAGATATTAGTTTTGAAGTGAATGCAGGAGAGTTTATTTCAATAATGGGGCCTTCAGGATCAGGAAAGACAACTTTAATGAATATTATAGGCTGTCTTGATACGCCAACTTCTGGAGAGTATCACTTGGATGATAGTGAAGTCAGTTTACTGGATGATGATGAGTTGGCTGCCATAAGAAATAGAAAAATTGGATTTGTTTTTCAATCATTCCATTTGCTAACAAGAAATACAGCATTGAAAAATGTAATGCTACCTCTTACTTATGCTGGATATGATAAAAGTGAAGCCACTGAAAAAGCAAAATCTGTACTAGATAAAGTAGGACTCGATGATAGAATTAATCATAAGCCCAACGAACTTTCTGGAGGGCAGCAACAAAGAGTTGCGATTGCACGTGCCCTTGTAAATAATCCAAGCATTATCTTTGCAGATGAGCCGACAGGAAATCTTGATACAAAAACAGGTGAGGAAATTATGAATCTCTTCAAAGAACTTCATAGGAATGGCCAAACAATTATTGTCATTACTCACGAAAATGAAATTGCTGATCAAACAGAGAGAATTATCACTGTTAAAGATGGTTTGATAGAATCTGACAAGAGGAGTGTTTAATGAGATATTTATATTTGTTTACTATATTTCTGTTAGTAAGTTGTGGGGGATCCTCTGATCAATCATCATCTTATTCTTATTATCAAAAAAAAGATGTTCAACCCAAAAAGCTTGATTTGACAATTGAGGCATCTGGTGAAATCGAGGCAATTTACTCAGTCGAAATTAAATCAAAAGCTTCAGGAGAAATTTTAGATCTTCCTGCTGAGGTTGGAGATTATGTAAGGAGGGGAGCTATCCTTGCTAGAATTGATCAACGAACTCCAAAGAATGTTCTTGATCAGGCTGAAGCGGATCTCAAATTAGCAGAAGTTAGGCTAGAAAATGCTGAAGCACAATTACTAAGGGGTCAAGCCCTGCATGCAGAGGGTAGTATTGCAGATAAAAATTTTGAAGAAATTCAGGAAGCTTTTGCATCTGCAAAGTCTCAACATGTCAGGTCAATTGTTAATGTTGAAAATGCAAAGATTGCATTGGATGATACATTAGTTAAGTCTCCCCTTGATGCAACTATCATTTCAAGACCTGTAGAGGTTGGTCAGGTTATTTCTTCACCTACTTCAGCTGTTGGCGGAGGAACTATTCTAATGAGAATGGCTGATCTTACAAAAGTTAGAATCAGAGCTTTTGTTGATGAAATTGATATTGGGAAGGTAACAGTTGGTCAAGAGGTTTCCATAAGAGTAAGCGCATTTAGAGAAGAAATATTTTCTGGAAAAGTTTCAAAAATTGAGCCATTAGCAATAGTACAACAAGGCGTGACAATCTTTCCTGTTTTAATAGATATTGAAAATAAAAATAATCTTTTACTTTTAGGTATGAATACCGATGTTGTCATTCAAGTAATTGATACAGATGTTGCTGTTAGTGCACCAACTGGAGCTCTTAGAACCAGAGATGATGCTCATTCTGCTGCTGAAATATTAGGAATAAGTAAAGAAACTGTTGATAGTTTTCTTGAAGAAAAAGTTGATGGAGAAAATTTTACTAAATTTATTGTTTTTAAAAATTCTTCAAATGGCCCAATTCTTTCTTGGGTTGAAATTGGTATTTCTGATTTAGCGTTTGTTGAAATTAAAAAAGGATTAACAAACGGTGATGAAGTTTTTGTTTTACCAAGCAAGGGCCTTGTAGACTATCAGAATAGATTTAAGGAAAGGGTTAAAAATAGTTTCGGCTAAGGTGAAATTTTGTTATTTTCTGAATCAATAAAGACGGCCCTAGACTCAATTAAATCAAATGCAACGAGATCTTTTTTAACTGCACTAGCAATTATAATTGGTATTGCATCAGTTATTGCTATGTTAAGCATTGGTGCGAGTGCTCAAAAAGCTCTTGAAGACGAAATAGATGCTTTAGGTGGAAGGATTCTTAGTGTTTATGCAGGTCAAACTAGAAGAGGTGGTGTAAAAGGATCATATGCGCCTCTGGAAATAAAAGATGCCGAAGCTTTAAGAAGATTTACTGAATTCTCTTGGGAAATAGCACCCGAGATGAAAGATAGGAGACAAATCCAGTTTGGTAATGCAAATTATAGTGCTCAAATTGGAGGCTATTGGGCGAATCATGATTCTGCCAGAGGTTATGTAATTGAGGAGGGTAGATTTTTTACAGAAGATGAAGATTTTTCAAGGAGAAGGGTTGCTGTTATAGGTGCTGACATTCCCAAAGAGCTTAAAACAACTTCAAAAGCTCTTCTAAATAATGATCTATTGATTAACGGGGTTCCTTATAAGGTTATAGGGATCCTAGAAAAAGAGGGGTCAAGAGGCTGGGAGTCACCAGACAATGAAGTCTATGTCCCAATTATGACTGCAAGCACAAGAATATTTGGAACAAGAAACTTGCGCTCCATTAACGTTAAAATTCCCAATGATTCAAGTGTTGAGGAGTCAATGCTATACATTGAGCAAATCTTGAGAGTTGCTCATGATATTGGCCCTGGCCAACAAAATGATTTTAGAATCAATGATTGGAGTCAGTATGCAGATCTGCAAAGACAGGCAACAGCTATTTTCACAGCTCTACTTACAGGAATTGCTTCAATAAGTTTGCTTGTTGGAGGTATTGGAGTTATGAATATTATGCTAGTGTCAGTTGCCGAGAGGACTAAAGAAATAGGTTTGCGAAAAGCCCTGGGTGCAACTAATTCAGTAATCATGATGCAGTTCATTATAGAGGCAATTGTTCTTTGCATTTTAGGAGGAATTATAGGAATCCTTCTTGGCATTTTAATCGTTTATGCATTTACATTGGGAGCTTCATTTTTTGATACGGATTTACCATTTTCGATACCCATATCTGCAATTATTGGTTCTCTTAGCTTTTCTGCATTGGTTGGACTATTTTTCGGTATATGGCCAGCAAAAAGGGCAGCTAGACTTGATCCAGCAGTATCCTTAAGATATGAATAATGAAAGTTTTGCAAATCCTACCTCAGCTAAACATAGGTGGAGTTGAAAGAGGAACACTAGATCTATCGAAAGCACTAATTCAAAAAGGACATGAATCCTTCGTTATTTCTGGTGGAGGAATTTTAGTTGATGAGCTTGAACAATTTGGAGCAAAACATTATGAAACTCCAGTTCATATTAAAAGTTTGAGAACCTTATCTCTTGCAAAGAGTTTATCTGAAACTATATCTTCTATTGATCCAGATATTGTTCATGTCAGATCAAGAATGCCAGCTTGGGTTAATTTTAGAGCTTTTAAAAAGCTTCAAAAAAAACCTCTTCTTATATCTACTTTTCATGGTCTTTACAGTTTTCCAATTTATTCCAAGGTTATGTCGTTTGTTGATCACTCTATTGCAATATCTAAGACTGTTGAGAACTATATTCTTGAAAATTACAAACTAGATAAGAATAATATAACAGTTATTCCCAGGGGATGTGATCCAGTTGAGTTCAACAATAATGAAATTAATCCTGATGATAAAGCTAAAATAATTAACGAGTTTCCAAAAATTGTTGGTAAAAAAGTATTAACAATTCCTGGAAGGATTACAAAATGGAAGGGTGTAGCAGAATTTATTGAATTATTATCATTGCTTGATGACAATTACCACGGGCTTATTGTAGGGCCAACTGCAAAATCTAAAAAAAAGTATCTTAATAAACTACAAAATAAAGTTTCATCCTTACACTTAGAAGATAAGATTACTTTCACTGGATCTAGAAGAGACATTGCTAATATTTACAAAATATCAGATGTAGTTTTTAACTTGTCTCAAACTCCTGAACCTTTTGGCAGGACTATGATTGAAGCCATTGCATGCGGAACCAGAGTTATAGGTTGGAATCATGGAGGAGCTTCAGAAATATTATCTGAATTATTCCCTCAAGGGCTTGTAACATTGAATGACATGAATGAGCTCTTAAACACTACCAAAAAAGTAACTTCATCTCACTCTATACCAAGAGAAAATATTTTTACGGCGAATAGAATGACTAACTCTACGATTAACCTATATCAGAATCTAATAAGTTAGTATAAATACTAAGGAGATCGTTATTTGCTTTTGAAAACGTGAAATCAACTCTTACTTTTTCAAAAGCAGGACTTTGATCAATAGTTGAGATCTGGTTGATTGAATTCTTCAAGAGCTCACTAAGTTCATCAAGAGAATTTGGTTTGCATAAATACCTTCCATCAAGAATATCAGGCATATGCCCAACTTTGGTAGAAATTACTTTGATTCCTCTTAAAAGTGCCTCTAAGGCAACTCTAGGCCCACCTTCTCTTCTGGAGGAAATTATCAGCATTTTTGCTCTTGAATAAAACTCATCAATTTCATTCTTTGAAACACTCTCCTCAATGAAAATCTTACTTTCTTGAGAAGTATCCTTAATTTGTTTTAAAAGATTCTTTTTTAATCTGCCACTTCCTAAAATTATTAGTTTTTCATCTATATCTTTCCAAGCATCGATTAAAATATCAAAACCTTTTTCTTTCACCAATCTTCCTATTGCTAAGAAGTACTCCTTACGTGATCCTGGGGAGTAATTAATTGGATCAAGCGCCCAGTTACTTATAACTAATTTATTTTTATTTTTTAGCTTATCAAGATATGTTGCATTTCCCACAGTTATAAAGTCAGCTTTATCAAACTCATCAAGATCCTTTTTTACACCATGAATCGTTGCAACATGTTTAGCATTGAAGAAACTTTTTATTTTATTAATCATATAAGTAGGCTTAGCAGCATGAGTGTGAATAATATCTGGTGAAATTTCTTTTATTAGAAAAAATAAGCGCAAAAGTCCAAGAGGGGAGTTTCTTCCAAGCGAACTAAAGTGAGTTTTAGATACGTTGTTATTGAATTTCTTAAGTATAGATTTGTTTGTAACTATTATTACCTGATGATTACGAGATTGTTCATTTGAGATTTCATCAACATACTGCTCGATTCCAGCAAAGG
>ENA-OSEY01001481-OSEY01001481.1-marine-metagenome-genome-assembly--contig:-NODE-1481-length-16207-cov-3.574458_pt1 | contig 16207 bp, 20 predicted proteins | sample MGYA00248465_ERZ534230 | MGnify/ENA primary metagenome ERZ534230 (study PRJEB26409, sample SAMN06344110) | marine metagenome | isolation source: Sea water from surface | place: Atlantic Ocean:Southern...
GTTTGTTATGTTCTTATAAAAATCTCACGAACTGCCCCTTTAAGTGCCCCTTTAGAGCCTTTTTCAGAGAAACAGAAAATCAAACCCCTTATTTATATGGCTTAAATCAGGTATTTTCCTCATTGGATAGGGTATCGATTAATCTCTGTCTGATCTTCATAGTTTGCTTATTCTGCAACGAATAAGTAAGCCATTTTTTTAAAAAAAATCCTGTAATACTTAAGCCTGCTACCAATTCTGACCTGTTAAAATCATTATATTTTTTTTTGTATTTTAATATACTAGGAAACCGTAATAGCTTTTTATCATATTTAAAACCTTTTTCTTTACTAACCGCTTTTCCTGACTTTGGAGAAATATAAAAAAGATTTTCAGTGGAACCCGATGCTACACATTTGTTTAAATCTAGTCCATAACCAATTGAAGTAAGTAGTTGTAACTCCCAATCAAGATATAAAAATTCCCATTTTTTTTGACTTACTATTTGGTCAAGAAATTTTATAGTCATTTCATAAAATTCTGGCATTGGGTCTCTTTCAGCTAAAGTTGAGATACAAAGAGATGAAAGCGAATTAAATGTATCTAATGCAAGTTTATTTCTAAGTAAGATATCTACTCTGGTTTTTAAAAGGTCTACTTTATAAGTGCCTAAATGTTCTTCCAATCTACTGGACCAATTTAAATAAAGTTGATTACTAGGTTGAATAGTAGAACTCATTTTCCTAGAAAAGGCATTTTGTATAATACCTGCATGAATTCCTTTGGTTTTTGTTAAGACCTGAATAATCGCAGATTTTTCTCCATGCGGATTTACACTTAATAATAGCCCTTCGTCAGTCCAATTCATTGTTAATATTCATCAAATTCACTAAGATAATTTTTGCCTCTAGGATCATCAACTACTAGGACCCATATATCTGGATCAAAATTACATTGATTTTTTATAAACTTATCAATTTTCTCTTCACTACCACTCAAAAGTTTATCCCACTTTTGTCTTCCATTTAAGTCATTTATCCTGTGGTATAATTCAACTTCTTCCTCAAAATCTAACACTTTAATCAAAATTGCACCTGCAGATTTATCACCTGTTTTATAAAAATAAAATGGAATACCTTCTTTTTCTAATTTAGCCCTGTATGCTGAAATCCAAAGATCTGTAGTTACTCTTAAAACTTTCATATTTTAATTTAATTTACCTTTATTACTTATTCTATCCTTTTTCTTAATTTTTATTTCCAAAAAAAGATCAACTTTTTTTTCAGTAAACACTTCAATACTCTTTCGAGCATTCATAGAAATAAATTTTATGGTTTCTCCCCTTTTACCAATTAAAATACTACGATGCCTTTGGTTTTTAACATAAATAGATTGAAAAATTCTAATTTTTGATTTTGATATGTTTATAATCTGATCGGATAAAACCTCAATATTATAAGGTATCTCATCGTGGATACGTAGTAGAATTATCTCCCTAGTTTTTTCATTTAACTGCTCATCAAAACTCTGGGCAGAAATAATATTAGGAGAATATAACCATTTTCTTTCTGATAAATTTCGACTTAACCAATCCAATAAATCTTCTATTCCATCATTTTTGAGGGCTGAAATCATAAATGTTTGATCAAACTCAAATTTTTCATTAATTTCTTTTACCTTAATTAAAAGTGATTCTTTTTTAACAATATCGATTTTATTTAGTACAAGTACTAATCTTTTTTTCAGTTTATTCTTAGAATTTATTTGTTCAAGTAGTTCATATATTTTATTTGAAACAGTTTTACTACTATCGATCACCAAACATATGAAATCAGCTTCAGAAACTGCATTCCAAATCTCACTTAAGAAATTGCGATTTGATTTCCCCTTATTAAAGTATAAACCAGGTGTATCTATAAAAATTAACTGAGAATTTTTATAACTTTTGATACCTTTGATTTGTTTAGTTGTAGTATTTGATTTATGAGTAATTATTGATATATTTTTCTTAACTAGAATATTGAGTAGACTTGATTTACCAACGTTTACTTCTCCAATAATTGTAATAATTCCAGATTTTTTTGAGTTATTAGTCATTGTTATTTCTTATCTGAGATAACAATTTCTGAGCAGCATTTTGTTGCGCTTCTCTCTTAGATTTTGCTTTACCAATTGAAGTTAAACCATTTTGAAGTTTAACTTCTACGTGAAATATGGGGTCATGGTCTAATCCCTCTCGTTTAAGATCAGTATAATTTGGTAATCCACCTCCTTTACTTTGTATCCATTGTTGTAATGCTGTTTTAGGATCCAATTGAATATCTCCAACATTTTTTAATTTTGAAACCCACAAATTTAAAATTATGTTCTTAACAGTTTTAAAATCTGAATCTAAATAAACTGCGCAAATAAGTGCTTCTAAAGCATCAGCTAAAATAGCTTTTTTTAATCTACCACCATGCATAGATTCTGATTTACCCATAATGAGTGATCCACCTAAACCGATGTGCTCTGCGATTTCACTACATGCTTGTTTACAAATCAACGAATTATAATTTAAAGCAAGATCACCTTCTCTCCATGTTGGATAGTTATTAAATAGATAATCTGATATTACGAATCCGAGAATTCTATCCCCTAAAAATTCCATTCTCTGATTGTTATTTAAACCTTTTGATTTAAGAGAAGAATGAACCAAAGCCTGCTCAAGTAATTTAAAATTTTTGAAGGAATAATCTATGTTTTTACATAATTCTTTTTGCTTTGAATTGAGTTTCAATTTACTGCCTTAAAAAAACGATCTTTTCTCCATGTCCAAAATGAAATTAACATCTTGCCAGCTGAAGAAAATAATATTCCTTCAGCTCTACCAATGAGGTTTTCAGATTTTACAAAACCAACACCTCCAGCTGCTCTACTAAACCGACTGTCTAGTGAATTATCCCGATTATCACCAATAAAGAAAAAATTATCCTTAGGTACTGTTAAAGATGTAATATTATCACCATATTCATCATCAGAAATATCAAGAACCTTTACTTTTAATCCCTCTTCAATTTCTTCTAAATATTGTTTTTTCTTACATTCAGCTCCTAATGAAACTGGTGCATTGCTACATCTAGGAATAGATTCCAAAGGACCTTGCTTCTCTTTTTTTTCAATAAAGAAATTAATTTTTTGAGTATCGATTTTTTTTCCATTTAATGTCAAACGACCATTTTTGATAGAAATTTCGTCGCCTGGTAAACCTATTAACCTTTTGACATAGTCTTTACCGTTTGCAGGATGCCTAAAAACTACAACGTCACCTCTCTTTGGTTCACTATAAAATATTCTTCCTTCAAATGGACACAAGGAGAAAGGACAAGAATATTTTGAGTACCCATAAATAAATTTGTTAACAAAAATATAATCGCCGATCAAAAGATTAGGCTTCATCGAACCAGAGGGTATCCAAAATGGCTGAAAAAACAAAGTTCGAATTAATCCAGCAATTAATAAAGCAAATAAAATCGTTTTAATAAATTCTTTTATGCTTTCTAAGTAGGTTTTTTCTTTTACTCTCATAGTTTTAAAATTCTCAATTTAATTTATATCTATTACTTCTCTTGCTTCTATTATTACAAGTGCATTAACAAAATCTTCTTCATCTGAAATAGATACGTGCAAATAGGAGCTTGTATTTAAAGGTAATATGCTTTGTAAGTATTTTTTCGCATAGCCACTTATTGCTAAGTAAGGTTTTCCATTAGAATTGTTTATAATAGATATATCTCTCCAAAAAACTCCTTTACTAAATCCGATACCAAGTGCTTTTACAAAAGCTTCTTTTGCAGCCCAGCGATTAGAAAGTGTTTTAAAACAGGGTGTACCTCTTTTCCATACCAATTTTCGTTCTTCAGTAGTATAAATTCGTTCTTCAAAACGTTTGCCAAACTTTTGATAAGCTCCCTTAATTCTTTTTATAGAAACAATGTCATTTCCAATTCCAAGCAGCATTAATTACCTACACTTTGTTGAGAGTTATCTATTTCTTGGCGCATTTTGTAAATTGTTTTTTCTATACCATCAAATACTGCTTCAGAAATTAAAAAATGTCCTATATTAAGTTCTGTCATTTCAGGAATGGATGCTATGTATTTTACACTCTCGTAAGTTAAGCCATGACCCCCATGAATCTCTAAGTCTAACTTCTGGCCAAAATTTGCAGCCTTAGTAAGTTTTTCAAACTCAACTAAATACTTTTCTTTCTCTTCCGCAATTAACAGGTCACAAAAAGTCCCTGTGTTTAATTCTACCACAGTCGCTCCTACTCTTGAAGCTGCTTCAATTTGTTTAAGTTCAGGCGAAACAAATAATGATATACGGATTTTTTTTTCTGCTAAAGGTTGCAAAAAAGATTTTAATTTTTCTTCTTCACTTATTACATCCAAACCTCCTTCAGTAGTCCTTTCCTCTCTCCTTTCAGGAACTAAACAAACTGCATTAGGAACAAGATCTGTGGCAATACCTAGCATTTCTTCAGTAGCAGCCATCTCTAAATTCACTGGAAGATTGGTTTCTTTAATAATACGTATAACATCTTTATCAATTATATGTCTCCTATCTTCTCTAAGATGAAGTGTAATTCCGTCAACTCTTAACTTCTCTAGAACTTTCACCATTTTAAGTGGATCAGGATAAAATGTACCTCGAGCGTTTCTAAGTGTTGCTACATGATCAATATTTACACCTAATCGAATTCTAGAAACTTTTTTTATCATAAACATTTCTCCATTAAATTTTTGTATTTATTTTATTACTTTTTCTTTTTCTTTTTCTTTTCTGATAAGAATCAATAAGTGATTTTGATAAAATATAAATAATAAATCCTGTAATAATACCACAAATTATCCCTCCAATAGCATAAGGAATAAATTTATCAAAATAAACTTCTACAATAAATTTTTCAAAAACTCCTAAATCTTTTATTTCAGAATCAAGTATCCAAGTATCAGCACTATTTCTTTCATTTTTAAAATTAAAAAATTGATCCAAAATAAAAATACCTGTCTTAAAACTTATAGCTGCAATAAATGGAAAGGTAATGGGATTTAAAAAAAAAGTTCCTAATATAGAGGCAAATATATTTGCTTTAAAAACGTATGCTAATAAAGCTCCCAATACAAAATGAAAGCCAAAAAGAGGAGAAAAAGAGGCAAATACACCGAATGAAAGACCTAATGCAATTCTATGTGGGCTATCTTGTAGCCTTTTTATTCTATGGCTTAAATATTCAATGGCTCTCCGCCAACCCCCTTCTGGAAAAAATAGTGACTTTAGATTCTTTAGGGTAGTTTGTTTGTTTTTTCTTTTAAAAACCATTTTTCTTCTTAAATCGGACTTATCAATAATTAGTTAATGTCAGTTCTCTTTGATTACTAGATGGATCAAAAACCTCTCTTGTTCTTGTTACAACTGAAATATCAATATCAGCTTCAATTAATGTCATAATACTGGATAAATGCTTAAGATCTTTTACATGCATTTCTATCACTATGCTGTAAAAATCTGGTTTTCTATCAATAAAGTCTATATTTGTTATGTTTGCTCCTCTTTCACCTATTAGCGAGCAAATCCTACCCAACACACCTACACCATTATACATTGAAATAGTCAAACAGGTTGGGTGAGAATTTTGAATATCACCATCAGGCCAACGCAAATCTAACCAATTTCTTGTGTTATTATCAATATTTTCTAAGTTATCACAATCAATGGCATGTATTATAATACCTTTTTGTTTTTCAGCAATTCCAACAATTCTTTCTCCTGGAACAGGCATACAACAGGAGGCGGTATTTGCCTGTTGATTTGGATCTAAACCAACAAAAGAAATTTTCCTTTGACCAAAATTTGTTATAGAAAGTCCAGTTACTTTTTTTGGATAAAGCGTTTTTATCAACTCGTCACCAGTTAATTCTACTGAACCAAGAGAAGCTAATAAATCATCCACATTACTAATAAACAGTTTTTTTGCTGCGGTTATTAAAGCCTTTTCCGTAACTTTCTTTCCAATTTTCTCAAATGATACACGAGCAATCTCCTTACCAATTTTTATATTTTCTACTCTTTTTTCTTCTCTTAATTTTCTTCTAATTGCAGTTTTTGCTCTGCCTGTATAGACCATTGTTTCCCAACTTGATTGTGGTTTTTGTGCTTCAGATCTAATAATTGATACAGACTGACCGTTTTTTAATTTTGTCCATAAAGGAACTCTTTGCCCATCAACCATAGAACCCACACAACTATCCCCGATTCTGGTGTGAATTGCATATGCAAAATCGATTGGTGTTGCTCCTCTTGGTAATTTAATTACTTCGCCTTTTGGCGTAAAACAAAATACTTGGTCTTGAAACATTTCTAATTTTACATGTTCAAAGAACTCGCTTGGATTATCACTGTTAATAAAACCATCACTTAATCCTCTTAGCCACTTAAAAGGGTCTACAACAAAAGGATTCTTAACACGTTCTCCATCCCTATACGACCAATGAGCAGCAACACCACTTTCCGCTACTTCGTTCATTTCTTCAGTTCTAATTTGAACTTCAACTCTTTTTCCATCTCTTCCAGAGACTGTAGTATGAATTGATCTATAACCATTACTCTTAGGGTGACTAATATAATCTTTAAAATTTCCTGGGACTGCTCTCCATCTCCGATGAACTGAACCCATTGCAATATATGCATCAGTCTCATTTTTAGTAACAATTCTAAAAGCAAAGATGTCAGAAAGTCTTGTAAAACCTTCCTTTTTATATTGCATTTTTCTCCAAATGGAATATGGTTTTTTTTCTCTACCGGTAACTATTGCATTTATATTCTCTTTTTTTAATTGTTGTTTAATGTCATCAATAATTTTAGGAACTAAATCATCAGTTTCTTTTCTTAAAGTTATAAATCTTCTAATAATTGAATTACGAGCTTCAGAATTAAGAACTCGAAAACTAAGATCTTCTAATTCTTCTCTCATAAATTGCATACCCATCCTACCAGCTAATGGCGCAAAAATTTCCATTGTTTCTTTAGATTTTCTAATTTGTTTATCAATAGGTAATGCTTTAATGGTTCTCATATTATGCAATCTGTCTGCAAGCTTAACTAGCAAAACTCTGACATCTTTACTCATAGCCATGAATAGTTTTCTAAAATTTTCTGCGTGTTTTGTTTCTAATGAACTTAGTTCTAAATTAGTAAGTTTTGTCACTCCATCAACTAGTTGAGACACCTCCTTACCAAAAGCAAGCTCTAGTTGTTTTAGGGATCTACTTGTATCTTCAATTGTGTCATGCAAAAGGGCTGTTTTTATGGTAGATTCATCAAGCTTTAAGTCGATCAATATCTTAGCTACCTCAACGGGATGGGTAAAATATATTTCTCCTGATGCTCTATACTGACCTTTATGAGCATTAAAACCATAATTGTATGATTTTTTTATTAAATCAAAATCAGCATTAGAATTATATGATTTAATTTGCTTTATAAGCTCTTCAATACTTGTCATTATTGAAGCCACATGTATTATATATTATTTTTTTTCTTGTGCTTCCATCAAAGCTCTCAATAGATTTTCTTCAGATATCTCCTCGGCAGGATTATCATCATCTGCTTCAGACCCCATAAGAATAGCCATTTGATCTTCCTCTGGCTCATCAACTTCAATTTGCAACTGTTTACTTTCAATAGCAGACTCACGAATTTGTTCAGCAGTCAAAGTTTCATCTGCAATTTCTCTAAGTGCAACCACAGGATTTTTATCCTTATCCCTGTCAACAGTAAGTTCTGCACCAAGTGATATTTCACGTGCTCTATGTGCTGCTAACAAAACAAGATCAAACCTATTAGGAACTTTATCAATACAATCTTCTACAGTAATTCTAGCCATAATAATCTCCTCGATTATGATCTTATTATGACCATAATCAAAAAAAATCAATACCACATACTAAAATTTTTAATTTTCTATTTTTTTGATGAAATTTTCCTCCCCCCAAACTTTTCTATTAATCAATTCCAAAGGGGTTTTATTAAGCACTGGATGCGTCCAGTATGGGTCGACTTCATTCAAGGGTCTCAAAACAAAAAGACGATCTTGAATTCTTGGATGAGGTAAGATTAATTCTTCAGGTTGAATTTTGATTTGTTTTTTTAAAGGCATTTTCAACCATTTATTAAATTCAAAGTTATTAGGTAGAATTATTGAACCTGAACCAATAATATCGAGGTCTAATACTCTATTTCCCCATCTGGTTTTATTTTTTCTACCCATTTTTTTTTCAATATTTTTCAATGCATACAAAATTTGGTAAGGATTTAATTCAGAATGAACTTCCGATACAGCATTTATAAAATCAGGCTGGCTTTTGTCAGGGTATGATCTACTTTCCCAAAAAGAACTTACCTTAATCAAAATTATGTTTAATTGTGAGAAATATCCTATAGCTTTATTGATAATCTCTACTCTTGATAGATTTTGTGTTTCTAAATTGCTACCAAGGGCAATTAAATATTTCTTCATAGCTTAGTTAAATTTTAAAATTCAATTTTTTTAAACTTAATCTTTTTATCAGACATTTTACAATATCATTTTTTATTAATATTGACCAATTTTTATAACAACACTATCCTTAATAAATTATTAATTCGGAGGATTAATGAAACTTTTAGTTGCAGCTCCTAGAGGGTTTTGTGCTGGGGTGGATCGAGCAATAGAAATTGTAGAAAAATGTCTACAAAAATACGGAAAACCTGTTTATGTACGTCATGAGATTGTACACAATAAATATGTTGTAGAAAGTTTAGAAAAAAAAGGAGCAGTTTTCGTTGAAGAATTGTCCGAATGTCCAAAAGATAGACCAGTAGTTTTTTCCGCACATGGTGTTGCAAAATCAGTTTTTTCTGAAGCTGAGGACCGAAATTTACAATATGTAGACGCTACTTGCCCTCTTGTTACTAAAGTACACATAGAAGCAAAGAGATATCATAAATTAGGATATCAGATTATAATGATAGGTCATAAAAACCATCCTGAAACAACTGGAACCATGGGTCAATTACCTAATGGTGAAGTTTTGCTTGTAGAAAATGTTGCGGATGTTGGTATTATCAAACCTAGAAATGAAAAAAAACTAGCTTACATAACTCAAACAACTTTATCAGTAGATGATACATTAGAGATTGCAAATGCATTAGTAAGGAGATTTCCTTCAATTGTTGCTCCACACAAGGAGGATATATGTTATGCTACAACAAATAGGCAGAATGCAGTCAAAAAAATTTCACCAGTAATAGATGGATTATTAGTTGTGGGATCATCAAATTCTTCTAATTCAAAAAGATTAGTGGAAGTAGGAAAAAAGGCTGGATGTCAGTATTCTCAACTTATTGACAGTGTTTATGATATTGATTGGCGATCAATTTCCGGATCAAAATCGATTGGGCTTACTGCAGGTGCTTCTGCTCCTGAAATATTAATTAATCAAGTAATTGAAGAATTTAAAAAAAGATATAAGGCAACAATTGAATTCATAGAGATTACAAAAGAAGATATACATTTTAAAATCCCCAGCTCAATTAGAAACTAATGATTATAATACCTTCTAAAGTAAAATATATCAGTTATGCGGGTATGATCCCAATTCTAATGGGTGTAATTGGATCCTTTGATCTTAGTTTAATGGGTAATAACATTAACAATTGGCTTGTTGAATTAGGAATGCTTTTTAGCGCAATAATCCTTTCATTTTTAGGCGGTTGCTTGTTTATTTTTGAAACTCATTCAAAGTCTGAGATTAATTTTAAAGGTTTAATGGTGTCGATGTGTCCGTCAATTTGGGCAGTATTTTCATTATTACTCCCTATGACATGTTTTTTACTTGCAGTAGGTTTTCTCACTACTCTCGAAAGAGAGCGCTACTTATCTAGGATAATTATTTTACCTAATTGGTGGTTAAAAATGCGCTTTCAATTAACCACATTAATGGTTTTTTTATTAATTATTATGGGCTTTAATGTATAAATTCAAGGCATATACTGATGGAGCTTGCTCTGGTAATCCTGGAGTAGGCGGTTGGGGTGCAGTTTTATTAGCAGAAAAAAATAACAAAATAATAAAGAGAAAAGAAATTTCTGGTGGTGTAGTAGATACGACTAACAATCAAATGGAGTTAATAGCTGCTATTGAAACTTTAAAAGCATTAAAGAAATATACTGAAATATGCATTATTACTGACAGTAATTATGTAAAAAAAGGAATTACCGAATGGCTCCCTTCTTGGAAAAAAAATAATTGGAAAACTTCATCTAAAAAAGAAGTGAAGAATAGAAAACTTTGGGAAGAATTAGAGGAATTAGTAAATAGAAACAAAGTAGATTGGCTATGGGTTAAAGGCCATGCTGGAAATATTGAAAATGAGCGTGCAGATTTTTTGGCTAGAGAGGAAATTAATAAAATCAAATAAATAGGTTAATCTTTACTCAAAACAGATATTCTTTCCTTTATAACCACTTATAAATTCGCTAGCAGAAACAGGTTTTTTTCCTTCTTTTTGAATAATTTCAACCTCCACTGAATCTTCTGAACATGCAATCAAAAGAGAAGACTTTTTTTCTGAAGATATAATATTTTGGCCTATTTTCCCCCCCAATTTTACATATTTTGATTTTAATATTTTCACTCTTGAACCATTCATCATAGACCATGCGCCAGGTTTTTCGGATAATCCTCTAATAAATCTGTCAACTATTTTTCCAGGCAAGTTCCAATTAATTCTGGTTTCACTTTTATGAATTTTAAATGCATAAGTGACTCCTTCACTCTCTTGAGGTATTTCAGAAATAAGTTCTAAATTATTAATAACGTCCAATAATTGATTTGCACCAATTATGCTTAATTTTTGTGATAAACTTGAATTAGTTTCATCCAAATTAATTAAAAAACGTTCTTTTGCTAAGATAGGACCTGCATCAAGCTCCTTAATCATTTTTATTGTACAAACTCCAGTTTCTTTGTCTCCTGCCATCAGAGCTCTTTCAATTGGCGCAGCTCCACGCCACCTTGGTAATAAAGAAGGGTGTAAATTTACAAATCCAAATTTTGGAACTCTAAGTAATTTTGATGATAAAATTTGACCATAAGCAGAAACAACTGCAATATCTGGTTTCATTTGTTCTAGTTTATTTATCTCAATATCTTTATTAATGTTATCTGGAAATAAAAGTTTTAGATTTAATTCTCTAGACTTTAAGCATACTTCATTTTCTTTTAACTTCATTCCTCTTCCTGAAATACTTGGTGGTTGAGAATAAACTGCGCATATCTCGTGTTCAGATTTGTGAAGTTTTTCTAATAAAGGAATAGAAAACTTTGAACTAGCAAAAATTACAATTCGCAAAAATACCCCAATTATTTTTTAATAATTTCTTTTTTATATTTTTTCATTTTTTTAGTTATAAATGATCTTTTTATAGGTCCTAAATAATCTATAAATAACTTGCCATTGAGATGATCAATTTCGTGCTGAATACAGGTAGCCCATAAACCCTTGAAATAACTCTCTTTTGAAATTCCACAAATATCAGTAAATTTAACTTGAACTGAAGATGGTCTTTTAATTTCTTCACGTATGTGAGGAATAGACAAACAACCCTCCTCAAATTTAGAAACCTCTTCAGAAGACCAAACTATCTCTGGATTTATAAGTGTTACAGGACTCTTTTCTCCATCGTCTGAACAATCCATAACCACCACTCTTTTTAATACACCTACTTGTGGAGCAGCCAGGCCCACACCAGAATGGTTATACATGGTATCTATCATATCTAAACAAAGTTTCTTGATCCTTTCATCAATATTAGTTACTTGAATAGATATTTTTTTTAGTCGAGGATCAGGATGCAGTAATATACTTAATTCAGTCATACATTTTATTTAGATTAATAAAAACTTTGAAGCAAGATTAACTTAAAAATATGGTAAAACAGATGGGATATGATTTTGATAATTATTTAGCGGAAATACCAGAGAAGTCTTTAAAACATGACGCTGTTATAGCAACAAATAGTAACGATATAAGTGGATTTTTATCAATGGGTGTTGCTGATATGTCTTTCAAACCGCCAATCGAAGTACTGACTACATTAGAAAATGAAATTAAAAGAGGGTTTCTGGGTTATTATGGTGGTATTGAGAGCTATAGACGAGAAGTCACTAAGTGGTTAAAAACAAAGCATGACTGGGAACCAAAACCTGAATGGGTTAATACAGCCCATGGACTAGTAGCAGCCATAGGAACAGCTTTAAGAGCTTTCACAAACCAAAGTGATGGAATTATAATTTTTTCACCAGTTTACCATCAATTTCGTAATATAATTAAAGCAAATAATAGAGAATTGATAGAAAGTGAGATGATTAAAAAAAATGGAAGATACTATCTCGACTTAAATAATTTAGAAAATAAAATGAAGGGTAACGAAAAAGTTGTTATATTGTGTTCTCCTCATAATCCTAGTGGTAGAATCTGGACAAAAAATGAACAAATTGAAGTTGCCTATTTTTGTAAAAAACATAACCTCATTTTGATCATTGATGAAATACATAATGATCTTGTTAATCCAGAAAATAAACATATTACATTCCCAAGAATAGGAGAAGATTACTTTCAAAATTTTATTTTAATGACTTCCACTACAAAGACATTCAATATTGCAGGTGGATTGATGGGAAATGTCATCATTCCTAATAATTCATTAAGAGATAAATTTCAAAAAGCAAATTTTGCTACTGGAGAAACTCCAAATAGATTTGGTATGATTTTAGGTGAGGTAGCGATGAGATCTGGTCACCAATGGTTGAATGACCTACTTATTTATATCAAGAAAAATAAAAAAATTTTTGATAATGAAATAAACAAACTAAATACTTTAGTCTCAATGAACATTGACGCTACTTACCTAGCCTGGGTAGATTTTACTAAAACAGGAGATACAGAAAATAATAATTTTCAAAAGCTTAAATACGAATCAAAAATTATTTCTAACCGTGGATCCACTTTTGGGTTAGGAGGTGATAACCATTTCAGGTTTAATTTAGCAACCTCTACAGAATTAGTAAAAAAGAGTACTGAAAGGATTAAGTCTTTTTTTAATTAAAAAAAAATATTTGAATGAATTTAAATAATTTATGTGGAAAAAAATATTCATCTTATTATAAGTGTGATTTAAATATATAATTAGTGTAATGAATTTGAGTTTTATTTTTATTTAAGATTTTTAAATGCAACATTATTTAGATTTTGAAAAAGAATTGGCAATTCTAGATGGTAGAGTTAATGAATTGCGTTCAGTTAATTCATCCTTGAATGAAGAGAGTCTTAAAAATAAAGAGATAGAGGAAATTCAAAAAAAATCAAAATTATTATTAAAAAAAATATATTCTGACTTAACACCTTGGCACAAATGCCTAATAGCTAGACATCCTGAAAGACCTCATTCATCAAAATATATAGAAAAACTTATGACTGAATTTGTACCTTTAGCTGGTGATAAAAAATTTGCTGAAGACAAATCGATTATTGGTGGTTTAGCTAGATTAAATGATACACCAATTGTGATCATTGGACATGAAAAAGGTGATGATACTAAATCACGAATTCAACATAATTTTGGAATGGCAAAACCCGAGGGTTATAGAAAAGCGGTAAGATTGATGGATTTAGCTAATAGATTTAACCTACCAGTAATTACATTTATTGATACACCCGGGGCATACCCAGGAAAAGGAGCAGAAGAGCGAGGCCAAGCCGAAGCAATTGCAAGTTCAATAGCTAAATGTTTACAAATTAAGGTTCCTTTAATCTCTGTTATAATTGGTGAAGGTGGTTCTGGTGGTGCAGTTGCCTTGGCATCTTCAAATAAAATAATAATGCTGGAACATTCAATTTACTCTGTAATTTCACCAGAAGGTTGTGCTTCAATTTTATGGAAAAATTCTGATAAAATGAAGGAAGCTGCTGAAGCACTAAGACTAACTGCTGTAGATTTATCAAAACTAAGGGTTGTAGACGAAATTATTTCTGAACCAATCGGTGGAGCGCATAGGAATGTGAGTGAAACAATAGCAAGAGTAGGAAAGGCACTAGAAAGATCATTGAAAAAATTTGATAAGTTTACTCCTAACCAAATATTAAATGAAAGAAGGAATAAATTTTTAGACATTGGCAAATTTAAATTATAAATGTACACTCATCGTCTATATTAATCTTTCATCAAATAATTAGAACGATTCTCTATATCTTTTTCAATTTTTTTCATGAAATCATTTATTGGCATACCTGGTTGAATTACTTCAAAAAAATCAATTATTGCTGTTCCTGGTTTTCTTATCCAAGTACCTTTAGGCCAGAAAATACCTGTATTTGTTGCAACCAAATGACATGGTAAATTAAATTTATTATACAATACACCTGCGCCAATTTTATAATCTTTTGATTGGTTTGGTAATACCCTAGTACCTTGAGGGTATATTACTACTTGTTGATTATCTATTTCATCTGATGAGTGATCATAATCTGAAACCATTTTATTTAAAGCTTTTGATCTAGCCCCTCTTTTTACTGGCACACAACCTACCCGTAATGCATAAATACCTATAATCGGAGTAAAAACTATTTCCTTTTTCATAACAAAACTAAATCTAGGCAAAAAATAAGCAAGCATTAAAATGTCTAAAAATGACATATGTTTTGAGCAAATTAAAACGGCATTTGTTGGTATCTTACCTCTACACTCCACCTTAATATTTGATACTAACCTTAAAATTAAGAAGCAACTCAAACAGTATATTTTTATAAATTTGTAAGCCCATTTCTTCGAAATTATGGAAAAGGGAAGACCAATGATACCTATTACAAACATGGAAAAAAATATTAATATATCATTTATTAATCCGCGAATAATGGATATAATCGAATTCATTCTTAAAACCCAAGACTTTTTAAATATTAAGTTATATTAATTTTAAACTTTTAAAAACAATAAAAGAAATGATTAAATTTTGTATAAATTATAGATTTTATATATTAATACATTTTATATCTTTTTAATAAAGAGATCACATGATTATTGAATGCCCATATTGTAAATCAAATTACAAAATAGAAGAAACCCTCATTTCTAAAAATGGTAGAAAAGTAAAGTGTTACAGTTGTGCTAATTTTTGGATCCAATTTCCTGATAGAAAATTTATAAAGTTAAAATCAGAAGATTCTTTTTCTGCTGAGTTAGCAAAAAGGCAAAATTTAATTAGAAATTCTCTAAGTAAAAAAAATATTAATATTAAAAATATGGAACATGGAAATAATTTGTTAAGTAAAGAACAAGAAAAAGAGCTTTTATCATCTTTAGCTATAGCTGAAATAGAACTAAATCAAATTAATAAAAATAATTTAAATTTAAAAAAAGAAAAAAATTCAATAAGTAATATAAAGGTAATAAATAAAAGTTACCTTGGATTTATAACAGTAAGTTTTATTTTTATTATATGTTTTTTATTTTATCAAAAACCCGAAATTTTTGTAGGCAAAAACACGAAATTTGAGCAAGAATTTCTAATTATTGTGGATTATATAGATATATTAATAACAAATTTGATATATTTTATAGAAAAACAATTAATTAAATAGAAATATCATTTAATTATCTTAGCCAATATGGAATTTGATCTCTTTTAATTACATCTTCAATCTTTGGTCTACTTCTTACAACTGAAACTAAATTTTCGTTAACGATTAATTCTGGGATTAATGGTCTTGAATTATACTCTGAAGACATAACAGCTCCGTATGCTCCAGCTGAATAAATTGCCAAAAAATCCCCACTTGTCATTTTTGGCAAAGTTGTGTTTTTTGAAAATACATCAGAACTTTCACATATTGGTCCAACTATATCAGCAACTATTTGATTGCGATTGTTTCTCTCCTCAATTACAGGTAATATCTCATGCTCAGCATCATAAATAGCTGGCCTTAAAAGATCGTTCATTCCTGCATCAATTATTAAAAAATTTTTATTTGTACCTTCTTTTAAATAAACCACAGAAGTTATTAATAAACCAGAGTTTCCTGATATAAATCTTCCTGGCTCAAGTTGAATTTCTAAATTCATTTTATTAAATGTCTTATCTAACATT
>ENA-OSEY01001485-OSEY01001485.1-marine-metagenome-genome-assembly--contig:-NODE-1485-length-16196-cov-5.037595_pt1 | contig 16196 bp, 13 predicted proteins | sample MGYA00248465_ERZ534230 | MGnify/ENA primary metagenome ERZ534230 (study PRJEB26409, sample SAMN06344110) | marine metagenome | isolation source: Sea water from surface | place: Atlantic Ocean:Southern...
GTATTTACATAACCTTTATGTGTAATAATTCCAATACGAGCAAAACGACCGGCAGCAACTCCAAAGATTTCATGACTTGGCTCACAAACCTCTGATGCTAGATATGAAACCATTGGTGTAACTAAATCTGCACTAAATAATTTACCTACATCTTCGGGCAGAAGGGCCTCAGTCATTCTTGTATATGCTGTTGGAGCAATTACATTTACTTTGATGTTATATTTTGCTCCCTCAATAGCTAATACGTTTGTTAAACCTACTATGCCCATTTTTGCTGCACCATAGTTTGATTGACCAAAATTACCAAATAGCCCAGAAGGTGAAGCTACGTTAACAATTCTGCCATATGAATTTTCCTTCATCACCTTAAAAGCAGGCTGAGAAACAAAAAAAGTACCTTTCAAATGTACATCTATTATCAAAGATAATTCTTCTTCAGACATGTTTGCAAAACTTTTGTCCCTCAAGATGCCTGCATTATTAACAACTGCATCAACAGTGCCAAAATTATCAATTGCAGTTTGTACAATAGACTCTCCACCTTCTTTGGTTGCAACAGAATCATAATTGGCAACAGCTTCCCCTCCATTTGCAATTATTTCTTTAACAACTTCATCTGCTGGAGTGCTACCAGAGCCTGATCCATCTACTGCACCGCCTAAGTCGTTAACAACAACTTTTGCGCCTCGCAAACCTAAATCAAGAGCATACGCTTTTCCTAATCCGTTACCGGCACCAGTTACTATTACTGTCCTATTTTCAAAAGATACTTGTGACATTATTCAATTCCTTCATACATTGATTCAATTTCATCCTTATACATCTCTGCAATAACGCTTCTCTTTAATTTTAAAGTTGGTGTCAACTCACCACTAGAATCTGTCCATTCATTTTCAAGCAAAACAAACTTTTTTATTCCTTGTACGTTAGCAACCTCGGAATTAGCTTTATCCACTTGTTCTTGCACTGCTTGAATAACTTTTTCATCTTTAGCCATGTCTTTTATAGAGTATTCCACTCCATTCTCTGAAGCCCATGTTTCAGCACCACCATCACCATCAAGAACAATTAATGCTGATAAGAATTTCTTCCCATCTCCAACAACACAAACTTGCCCAATCAAAGGATGCGGTTTTACTAAGTCCTCAATTTCTACTGGAGCAATATTTTTTCCAGCAGATGTAATTAAGATTTCTTTTTTTCTACCAATAATTTTTACATATCCTTCTGAATCAATTTCTGCTAAATCTCCTGTATGTAACCATCCGTCTTTATCAAAAGTTTCGGCAGTTTGTTCGTCTGCTTTGTAATAACCTTGTGCTACGTGATTTCCTTTAATACACAACTCTCCATCATCCATTACTTTAACTTCTGTCCCCGGAATAGGAATTCCAACTTTTCCAATTGGGTTAAATACACTTGGTATTTCAATACCATCAACTTTTAGTTTCTTTGAGAAAGATTCTGCTGCATTTCCAGGAACACCAATTGTCGCTGGGCCAGTGTCTTCAGTCATGCCATAAATCTCAGTTACATCTATTCCAATAGCGTGAAACCATCTGTGAACATCCTTATTCATTGGTGCAGCGGCAGTTACAAAATACTCAGTATCCATTATGCCAAGACCTTCTTTGAATTTAGAGAAAACAAGCTTTGCGAATACTTTATCTTTTATCTTAATTCCAAGAGGAACTGATTCTCCTCGTTGTTCATAATCAACTTTTTCTAATCCATTTGCAATTGCCTTATCTATCAGGTCTTTTTTTGGATTTTCTTCAATCCTTGCTTGTAAACCTGCCTTGAACCTTTCCCATACCCTTGGTACCGCTATAAACACAGAAGGTTTAATGGTAGGAAGGGCATCCCTCATATCCTCTAGCACAGGAACTGGAAAGATTTGTCCTACTCTATAAATTGACTGATAATGATCTCCTGCTCGTGCAGCTATATGTGCCATTGGCAAATAAGATACAATTCTTGGATATTTACTTGCTGGTATAATTTGTCCAAACAAGCTTTCAATTGTCCAAAGTACATTTTTGTGAGAAATCATTACGCCTTTTGGCTTTCCAGTTGTACCTGAAGTAAATATTAAACATGCCAACGAATCTGGAGTTACAGTAGAAGTAGCTGTGTCTAATTTAGAACTGTCTTCTTCATTTATTTTTTTACCCTTTTCAATTAATTCTTGATAGCTATGAACATAATCTAAATCTTTTTTATCTTCGTATCCATCTACCAACACTATCGCCTCTAATTTAGGGCATTGTTCTTTTGCTGCATTTACTTCTTCAAACAATTCTAAATCTCCAACAATAGCAACCTTTGCTTCCATTAAGTTTGCTACGTATTCTATTTGAGAAGACTTCAATTGCTTGTATAAAGTAGATGGTGTTGCGCCGCAGTAAACTATTCCTAAGTCAGAAATATTGTGTTCCTTTGTATTGTTTGACATTATGAATGCTGTATCGCCAGGTCCCAGACCTAAAGACATTAATCCAGCAGCTAAATTTTTCGATACAGCTCTATAATCTGACCAAGATATTGAATCCCAAGCTGAGTATTCACTGTTAGCTGGAGTATTTAATGCTGGATAATCTGGATACTCTTCAGCATTCCTATCAATAAAATCTAAGAGAGTTTTACCTTCAACTGATGCTGTAATTAAATTTTCCTGTGATTTTAAATATTCATGTAATTTAGACAATATTTCCTCCTATAAAGTACTAATCAAGATTTTAATGATTTATGGCAAATTTCTCTAATTTTATATCAAAATTGTTGCTCAATGTTAACCCATTTACCATTTTGATCATAGGTATCTATTGCGCTCATCACTTCGAGAACATGAAATGGTAGGTATAGATCTTCTTTATTTACATTATTTTTAGAAATATCTTGTACCATTTGAATAACCCCCAGACCTCTATAATATTCATTATTTTTATCAGTGGGAGAATACACGTTCTCCCACTGATATTTTTCTTTATTAAAAATTGAAATATCTCCGTCATAATTATTTGGATCTGCAAATTTAATGGATGAATCCGTTCCATAAAATTCTAATTTAGGGTCATAAGGTTTCCATATATCAAAACTAACTTGAAAATCGACAACAACTCCAGTTTGAAATTTTAAAAGTGCAATATAATGAGTATCAACATCAACTTCTATATTGCTATATTCAACATTTGGATTTTCAACTTTACGATTAGAAAATGTTTTTTGTGAATAAGAAATAACTTCAACAACCGGACCAAGAATTTTTATAAGTGCTGTTAAGTAATAAGGGCCCATGTCATACAAAGGTCCGCCTCCTTTTTTATAATAAAAATTAGGATTAGGATGCCACCCTTCAACACCATGTGTTGCGAAGCTTACTGACCCACCAATAATTTCGCCAATTTTTTCAGATAGCACAAACTCCTTTGCTTTAATAAATGCAGGTCCTAAAAAAGTATCGGGCGCGGAATACAGGTAAAGATTATTTGTGTTCATTTGATTCAATAATTCTTTTCCCTGATCTATGTTAAGAGCTACTGGTTTTTCAGAAAACACATGTTTTCCGCTTTTTAGACATTTATAGGAAATATCAAAATGCGAAGAGGGAGGTGTTAAGTTTACAACAATATCAATTTCGCTATTTAATAATAAATCTTCAACTGAAAGACTCTCGATTTTATATTCATTTGCAAATGATTTAGATTTTTCAATATCTTGATCAGCACAAGCAACAACATTTAAATCTTTTTCGCTTTTATTAAGTCCGATCATATACTGACTTGAAATTGAGCCACATCCAATTATCCCAATATTCATGATTACCTAGCAGCCCAAATAATGCCTTGAGAGATCAACTTTAAAACATTTAAATTTTCAAAATCTTTTAAATGGTGACCAATTGAGCAATAGAAAATTTTTCCATTTCCCCATTTTTTTGTATATGCAATTGGCATTTCAACTCCATCAATCCATTCGTGATATTTATTATCAAATTTTGTTGATGCAACTATTTCAACCGAAGGATCATAATGTAAAAAATACTGTTCTGAATGAACTTTAAAATTTTCTAATCCTCTAGTTATTTCATGTTTACTATCTTTGATTGCAACTGAATAGTCAACAAAATCTCCAGGATGACAGACAAATTGACTCCCAACAAGAAACTGATAGTTTGTATTATCTCTAAAAGCATCACCCATTCCACCATGCCAACCCGCTAGTCCAACTCCTGAATAAATTACTTCTTGTAAATTACCAATCTTTGAGTTTTTTAAATTCCAATTATTATCATCAATTCTTCCCATTGTCCATACTGGTAAAATGATGTCATATTTTTCTAATTTATTCTTCTCACCTAGAATATCTAGGTCATTAATAATGTCACTTTCAATATCATATCTTTCAATTTCATTTGAAATAAATCTTGAAGTTTCTTGCGGTTCGTGACCTTCCCAACCACCTGCCAAAAAAAGCGCTTTTTTTGTCATCCTTTGATTGACCCTGCAGTTAATCCCCCTGTGATCTGTTTTTGGAAGAATATGAATAATACAGCTATTGGTGTTGCAGCAATCACTGAAGCAGCGGCTATACTTCCCCATTCATTAGCAAAGTCATCCATAAATACAATATTGATTCCAAGTGCAACTGTATAAAGATTTGCATCTTTCAAAAATATTGCTGCAAGTATATAGTCTGAGTAAATACCTATAAATGTAATAACAAAAAGTACTACGATTATTGGTCTTGATAAAGGTGCTACGATTTTATAAAAAATTTGAAAATCAGTAGCTCCATCCACTTTTGCAGCCTCATCCAAAGATGTTGGAATAGTATCCATAAAGCCTTTAATTAACCAAGAATTAAAACCAATAGAGCCACCTAAGTAAACCATTATTAAACCAATATGAGTACCTAAACCTATTAATGGAGCAACATCTCCAATCTGGAAAAATAGTAAATAAATAGCGACGAATGCGAGAAAAGAGGGAAACATTTGGACTAAAACCAAAGTAATTAAGCCAACTCTTCTGCCTTTAAATTTTAATCTAGCAAAAGCATAAGCAGCAAATGTCCCTAAAAGTACATTTAAAAATCCAGCTATACCAGCAATTTTATAAGTATTAAAAAGCCATTTAAAGTATGGAATTAGTGGATCACCAGTAAGGCTTTCGTAATGTTTAGTGGTAAATGTATCTGGAATAAGTTTAGAGTTTTGCAAGTTAGCAAAGTCTGCAAATGAATTAGTAATTACGTACAAAATTGGATACAAAGATATTGTTACAAATATCAAACCAACTAAATGTCTCCAGCCAAACTCTCTAAACCAATTTGTAAACTTATAAATTACCATAAACACGCTCCAATCTCTTAGAGTATCTAAACGAAATGGCTGAAATCAATAAAACAATAAGAAAAATTATAGTTGTAACACTTGCTGCAAGTCCAAATTGGTAACCCCTTCCACCAGCAATTGCCAGGTCATATGTAAAAGAAATTAAAATATCTGTATATCCAACTGCAACATCTGCCCCAACTATTGGCGGACCTCCGCCTGTTAGCAAAAATATTAATGTAAAGTTATTGAAGTTAAATGCAAAAGCACCAATAAGTAATGGTGAAATGGATACTAGTAATAATGGGAAAGTTATTTTCCAAAATGACTGCCTAGATGTAGCACCATCTACTTTTGCGGCCTCTAGTAGTTCTTTTGGTATTGACTGAAGTGCACCTGTAGTAATGAGAAACATATATGGAAAACCAAGCCATGTGTTAACAAGCAATACAGCAGCCCTTGAGCTTGCTTTTGTTCTAAACCAATTTATCGGCTCTATGTTAAATAATTCGTATACAGGTGCAAACCATTCATTAACTAATCCGAAGTCAGGATTTAGTAAACCCTTAAAAACTAAAATAGAGATAAAGCCCGGTATTGCATATGGAAGTATATAAATTGACCTATATATTTTTTGAAATTTAAGACTGTCTTTATTTAATGTAACACTTAATAGCAAGCCAACAAAAAAAGTTGCAAAAACTGCAAAAAATGCAAATTGGAAAGTCCAGAAAGTAACTATTCGTAAAGGTCCTCTAAATCTCTCATCGTCAACAATTCTTTGATAATTCTCTGTACCAACAGTAATTCTCCATCCAGGATCAATTATTTGACCATCGCAAACAAAATTTCCACGATTTCCCAACTTACATGCTAAATTATTAACGTTGTCGTACAAAATATCAGTTTCAGAATTGTAAGAATATTTTTGTTGAGCAGATAATAATCGGCCGCTTGAAGCCCCAAATACTGAAATATTGTATAATTGCACTCGAGTATTTTTATCAATTAGTAGTGATAGCTCTTGGAGCTTAGATGAATTTGCAATTTGTTCTTTGCCAGATAACAAATAATATTTGTCAGGAATTGAAATATTTCCATTTAAATCTTTAAATGATGGTTCATGAGTAGCATAGTTAACTTGACTATATTCCTCTTCATCAATTGCTTTACCGAAAAGTAGATTATCAGGAGCAAGATCTGCAAGAAAATAAAAATCTAAATCTTGGTCTTGAAGGATATAAAGATCAAACTCAACACCCTTTTGATCATCCTTGGTATAAGTCAAGTCTTCTAATCGTTCTATCGCCTGTTGCTTAGTTAAAATATGACCAGTTGACCAATTGGTAAAAGAAACATAAAAGCTATAAGCAGCTGGAAAAACAACAAATGATAAGAGAAATATCATTCCTGGGGTTATCCACTTTAACGGCTTTAGACGACTAGTTAAATAAGTAAGGTTGATTAATAAAGAAATAACAATAATTATTGTTAATAAAAACCAAGATTCAAAAGCAATAGTTACTGGAACTAAATAAATCACAAAACCATTGAATATTGCTAGAAAAAAATACCTTATAAAAGTCGAATATTTCATAATTTAATATATCACATAAAAAATCGGGGCTCTATGAGCCCCGATTATAAATTTGCTTTTGGTTAATTATCCACCAGCAATGGCATCTCTTACTTGCTGAGCAGCTAACTTCATAGCATCAGCAGCAGAATTTACAGTAACACCTGTATCTTCATTAGTGCCATAATTTTGATCTCTAATTATCAACATTGCATCACCAACAGGTCCCCATACATTACCCATTTCAGGTATGTTAGGCATAGGAATTCCGTTTGATGCGCTAGCAGCAAACTGTGCTGCAATTGGATCTTCAGCTTCTACGACAGCAAATAATGATTTTGTTGCCGGAAGTCTTGGATCTTCTGCATACATGGCTGCTTGAACATCAACAGTTGAGAAAAAGTCCAATATAAAGCTTTGTGCTAGAACTTTCTTTTCACTAAATGCTGATACAAACATTCCTCTAACACCAACAAATGGTGTAGCTGGATTGCCATTAAATGTAGGTATTAGACCTACACCGTAATTAACAGCTGAAGCATCATTTCTAGCCCATGGACCAGTCATCCAAAATAAGGAACGCCCTTCTTGAAATGCAGTCATAGACGCACCATAATCAGTTGAGGCAACTGTTCCATTTTTAACTAATGAATCAAGATATTCAGCAGAGGCTATTGCGCCTGCGTTATCAAGACCAACATCACTAGGATCAAATCCGCCATCAAACTTAAATATATATCCTCCGTCAGAAGCAAAGAATGGATGGTTGTGGTAAGCGTCTCCGCCTCCTCCACCACCTGGTGCACCAACACAAAGCTCTGTGCCAGCTGCATCACATGCTGCTTTTACTTCTTCCCAAGTTGTTGGAACTCCATCTACTAAATCTGCGTTGTAATACATTGCAATAGCTTCAGTTGCATATGGGAAACCATAAACGTCTCCTCCATAACTAAATGCTGTAACACCAACATCGAAGATGTCAGATGCAATAGAACCTAAGTCGAGTGGAGCTACAACACCGTTGGCGACAATTTCACCAACCATATCATGAGGTCCAACAAACAAGTCAGGTCCTTCCCCAGCAGGTCCAGCAGTAAGAACATCATTCTTAATTGCTCCAAAATCATAAATTACTACTTCAACATCAACACCAGCTGCAGATTCATATGCACCAACAAGAGGGTCTAAAGCAATAGCAATTTTTTCTTCAGCCCAAATTACCAACTTTTCCGGTGGCGGAGCAGTTGTAGCAGGGGCTGCAAGTGTTTCCTGTGGCGCTTCAGTTGTTTCAGGTGCTTCTGAGGTCTCTTCAGCAGCATCACCTCCACAAGCTACGGCAACCATAGAAAACATTAATAAAAATACGATAAATCGTAATTTATTAGTTTTCATATACTCCCTTTCGTATATACGTATATTCACTCTTAAAAGAATGTCTACAATAATATAATCTTGAATTTAAAAAATTTCTATTTAAATTGAAAAAATATTTAATTATTAAAGCGCCTACTGTTCGTGAATTATAATCCCTATATCACCCGAATTGTTTGTTACTTTAACCATTCCTTCATCAAGATGTGCTGTACAATTACCAAAAATTAAATTTACACTGTGAGCATTAGAAATAATATTGAAATCCGCTTGGGAATTTTCACGATTAACAATGCACAACATAGACTCATCTTTTAGAACCCTTCGAAATGCTACATATTCATCACTCTCGTCTAAAAGCTCAAATCGACCATATTTAAATATAGAACTTGTCCTTTTTATTTCCATAATGCTTTTCAGATAATTTAAAATTTCTAAATTCCAAGAATTTTTATCATCCCAAGGAAAGGGTTCTCTATTGAAAGGATCATCAGCACCACCTAACCCAATCTCATCTCCATAATAAATACCAGCAATTCCGGGAAATGTTGCTTGCATGAATATGGCTCCTAACATTCCGTTTTTGTCATTTCCACACCTGTTTAAAAATCTTTTAACATCGTGCGAGCTTAAAAGGTTTTGGCAAGAAGAAAGTGCTTCAAAGGAGTACATTGAATACAAATATGCAAGTGAGTCTGAAAATTCTTTATTATTTATTCTTTTTGTTGCAAAATAATCAGTCATAGACTCTCTAAAAGAGTAATTCATAGTTCCGTCAAACCTATCACCTTGTAGCCATTGTGATGTATCCCCAAATATTTCAGAAATTAAAAGTGTATCTTTATTTGCACTATGAGCAATATCTCTGAAATCTTTCCAGAAGGAAAAGTCAAGTTCTTTTGCTACATCCATTCTCCAACCATCGATATCAAAATTTTCTATCCAATATTTTGTAACATCTAATGCCCATTGTCTTGCTTCGTTATTTTCAAAATTAATTTTTGGCATGTCAGGAACGCCCCACCAAGCTTTAAATGATGGCTCCACTATTGGACCATCATCGTTTTTTATTTCAACCGGAACTTTTGTCTCATCAAATGTTTTGTCTAAGTATTGCTTGTACTCTTCTTGATTACCATCCCACCCAACCTTGTAAGTATTTGCATAAAGATGTGGTCTGTGAATAAACCTAACTGGGTAATCAAATACAGTAAACCAATCTTTATATTCTGAGTTTTCACCATTTTTAATTAAATCTTGAAAAGCGAAATGTCTTGGATGAACATGATTTAAAGAACAATCTAAAATCAACTTCATATTTCGTTTATGACATTCACTAATTAAGTCTCTTAATGCATCATCACCTCCAAGAGTGGGGTCAACTTTAAAATGATCCCAAGCATCATACTTATGTGTACTTGAAGATAGAAATATAGGATTTAAGTAAAGTATGTTGACCCCTAATGATTCAATATGATCTAAGTTATTTAAAACACCAATTAAATCTCCTCCTTGAAAATCAAGTCTTGTTGGTGTTGAGCCCCACTCAACAATATTTTCTGGACTAATCGAATTATCACCATTGGAGAATCTTTCCGGAAAAATCTGATACATGACTCCTCCGTATACCCAGTCTGGTATTGTGTGTCTCATAAATAACTTACTATCATAAATCCATTTTTCTGATGGAGAAATAAAGTTCGCAATACCACTTGTACCAAAATACAGATTTAAATTGTCGTCTGTAGATGCAGCAAAACTAAATTTTGCAACTGGTGACCTGAATTCTACTTGGGTACCCCAAAAAATAAACCTATCTGTCTCAGCAAATTTTTTAAGTTCAATTGGTCTAAATTCTTCATCTTCCAAAAGAATCCAAAGTTTTGAAATATTTTTTTGTGAATGTACTCTAAATCTACCAATTCCGTCTTTTGAAATTGAAAAGTGCTTTTTATCATCAAAATCAAATCTAAAATCATAATGACCTAAATGAACGTCACCTTCAAAAAAATCAATTTTTTGCTTTTCTCCAGCATCAATAAATTCAGGACTATGTTCTTCTACCATAAAAATTAAATTACTATCAAATAGTCATTATATACTATATATTTGAAGTGATATGGATATTGAAAAAAGTAGCGGATTAATATTACATCCAACATCTTTACCAAGTAAGTATGGGATTGGAGATCTTGGCAAAGAAAGCTATGAATTCGTAGATATACTTAATGATTCAAAAACAAAAATATGGCAAGTCTTGCCGTTAGGTATTACAGATAATATCGAGTACTCTCCTTATTCAAGTAAATCATCTATTTTGGGAAATCCATACATAATTTCATTAGATGAAATTGAAAATCAAATATTTTCAAAAAATGAATTAGAAAAAATTATAATACCTAATTCTAATGAGGTAGATTACAAAAAAGTTTATAACAACAAAGATCAAATTTTTAAACATATATCTAAAAGAGTAAACATTGATGAGAAAGATTATCAAACATACATTGAGAACAAAATTAAGAAGAAACATATAACATTTTTAACATTAAGTGAAATATTTGACACTTCGTGGAATGAATGGGACTATGATTATCAAAATTATTCAGAGGAATTGTTCGATTTGGTCTGTGATAAGTACAACGACACCTTTACAAAAAATTTATTTTTGCAATTTGAGTTCGATAAACAATGGCAAAAACTTAAATCATATGCAAATAAACAAAATGTAAGAATACTTGGTGACATACCAATATATGTGAACCATAACTCTGCCGACGTATGGCTCAACAAAGATCTTTTTGATCTAGACGATAATAATAAAATGAGTTATGTATCAGGTGCTGTTCCGGATGACTTTACTGTAGAAGGGCAAGTTTGGAATACTGCACTTTATAAATGGGATAATCATAAAGAAGAAGGATATAAATACTGGATTGAAAAATTAGATTATAATTTAAACAATTATGATTACTTAAGAATTGATCATTTTGTTGGTTTTTTTCAATTTTGGGCTATTCCTGAAAATGAACCTGCATTAAATGGTCACTGGAGGACAGGTCCGTGGAAAACATTTTTTGATGTTGTTTCTAAATCAATTGACTTTAATAAATTACTAGCTGAAGATCTTGGTGTTGTCTTACAAGAAACCGCTGACGTTCTAAGTAATTTTAATATCCCAGGAATGAAAGTACTTCAACAAAGAGTACCTAACGATAATAAACACAATGAAATCCACCCAAAAGAGTGGAATTTTAATATTGTTGCCTATACAGGTACTCATGACAGCCCAACAATTAAACAATGGCTTAATGAAGTTGATGATATTCAAATTGAATTTTTTAATAAATACAAAGAAAGCAGTTCTTCTTTATACGAATCTGATGTTTGGAACTTTATATCTCTTGTGTGGGAATCACCTTGTCAATTAGCAGTTACAACTATCCAAGACTTACTAGAACTTGGAAAAGAAGCCAGATTTAATATTCCAGGAACAAAAGAAAAAAATTGGGTTTGGAGATTAGAAGATTTAGATATCCTTAAAAATATAAAAAAAGATTTAAAAAAGCTTAACAAATATACAGACAGAGCCTAATTACTTTCCCTTACATAATCTATAACTAACTGTGCTTGTTCTTCTGTTATCCTTACTGCTGGCATAGACCCTTTTCCATTCAAAATAGTTTGAAGCCAATATGAATCAGGCATATCTAATACTCTAGCCGTTTTTAAACTTGGACCTGCTCTACCTGAAAAATCAGCTTGGTGGCATGCTGCACATCTTGCAGTATAAATTTCTTCACCAGTGGTAAGTTCAGTGGTCTCTTGAGCACCACATGCAATAAATAAAAAAAGAAACAATAAGGAAACTTTTTTCATTTTTATTCTTCTTCAAGTGCAGATTTGAATTCTTTTGTAGATTTTCCTAATGATTTTGCTAAGCCTGGAAGCCTTTTTGCTCCAAAAAGTAAAAGCAAAATTGTTAAAATTATTAAAAGTTCCGGTAAACCTAATCTCATAACATCATTTTAATAGCCTAAATTTCTTTATTTAAACCTATAAATTTCTTTTCTAATACCCACATACAAACGAATCCAATTACTCCAAAAGTAAAAAAGAAAACCAGGTCATTGCTTTGGGATGCCGTCGGTAAAATTGGAGATGTATATATAGGTTCATTGGAGGAGTTATACTCTAAAACTTCGTAAAAAGGCCAAATTTTAAACAATGACCCACCAAGAAATCCAATTAGAACACTAATTACAATATCATTATATTTTTTAAAAAGGTACGAGAAAACTCTGCTAAATGTGACTAAACCCACAACGCATCCAGCTAAAAAAATGGAGATGACAGCAGTATCAAAACTATTCAAAGCGTTCAATATAAACTCGTACTTTGATAAAAACACAAGAATAAATGATCCACTTATACCAGGAAGAATCATTGCTGAAATTGCAACTGCACCAGACATAAATATAAAGAAATTTGTGTCCGGAGTGCTAGATGGGGCTTGGAGTGCTATGTATGATGAAATCATAAGTCCAACTAGAAAAGAAAGTAAAACTGATTTGCTTACTCTTCGAATTTGATAAAAAATTAATATCCCTGAAGCAATTATTAAACCAAAAAAGAATCCCCAAATTTTAAAAGGATGTTCTTCTAGTAAATAAACAATGAATCTTGAAAGAATTAATATTGATGTAATCATTCCAAAAATTAAAGTTATCAAAAAAGATCCATTTACTTCTTTCCAAAATGATGAAAATTTAAATTTTAAGATTAACTTAAGTGAATTTGTATTTATGGACTTTATCGAATCTATTAGTTCTTCATATATGCCTGTTATAAAAGCTATCGTTCCACCAGAAACTCCAGGTATAATTTCAGCAACACCAATGAAGATACCTTTTAAATATAAATCCGGTTTAATTTTCATAAATTATTTTGTTTGGGTCCTAACTAATCTAAATAAAATTGGGGAAAAAGTTGCAGTAATTACGGCTAAGAGAATTATTTGTTGCTCTAGTTCCTTTGTAATCAAATCTAAGTGAACACCTATTTCTGCCATTGCAATAATTAGACTAAATCTTGCAGAAAGTAAAAAACCTCCTGCAAGCATATTTCTGAATTTAATCTTTGAAAAAACAAGTAATAATGACGGGATGAATTTTACTCCAACCGCTATCAAGAATAGATACCCTACTTCAACAAAAAATTGTGTTTCAGAAAAAACACTAATGTCGTAATTTAATCCAATATTTATAAAAAAGATTGGTATTAAAAACCCGTAAGAAAAGCCTTTTAAACTGCTCTCTAAAGTTCCTCTATTAGAGAATGTGAAAGCAAAAATTGTACCAGCTAAGAATGCACCTAGTATTGGCTCTATATCGAAAAATACTGAGACTCCTACAAGTACTAACATAAGTGCTATAGAACTCCTGATGCCAAGCTCATCAGGATCGTTTCCATCAAACATTCTCGAAAACAACTGAGGATTCCACCAAGCTACTCTTCTAATAATTCTTAATAACATAATTACAACTACAAAGTAGAGAACTACATTCAGATTCGAAATTGACAATCCTCCAGCATTTATAAAAGATGCGTAAACAGTAGCTGCCAATAAAGTTAATATATCTGCAAGTAAAGCAACCATAAATAAAGTTTGACCATATTTTGTTTTAATAGTTCCATCACTTCGTAAGATTGTAATAACTATATCAACACTCGTTGTACATAAAACTAAAGCAAGAAAAATTGGATATCCCAAAGTAGAAATTAAATAAAAAGAAGTTATTACAGTTAATAAATAGATTGACATTGGAAGTGCAAGAGTTCTTAAACCTTTTTCACGGAAAGTGTCTAATTCAATTTCAAAACCTGACAAAAACATCAATAACAAAAAGCCAAGTATTGCAAGTCCAGAAATAAATTCTGAAGAGTCAACCCATCCTAGTACTGGACCCACAGTAATCCCATAAGCTATTTCAAGTACTATTCCAGGTATCTTTATTCTTTGACCTACAAGTGGCAAAATAAACGCACCTAGTGAGATAATTACTAGCGATACTGCTTCAAACTCTTCCATAAATTAACTTGGTATATATAAAACAGAAGATTTTGAATTATTTGAAATGAATTCTGTTGTTTTTCTACTTTGCCAAGATTGATTTTTGCCATTTCCAATTATTGAAAGGTCGAATTTAGAAGATAAATCAGAAAAGATCTTAGCTTCATTACCCTCATGATTTTCAAAATCTAACTGTACTTCATAAGACAAAGCTAAATCCTGCATTTTTTCCAAAGAATCAGTGAGCTGCGTAGCATCATCAGACTGTAGAAATTTTGGCTGTGATACATTAACTGCAACCAAAGAAGCTGATAGCGAAGAAGCTAAATCAAAAGCTATTGAATTTGAAGTACTCTCTCCAAAATCATTATTCACTAATATTCCAATAGTTTTGTAAGGGTATGTAGATCTTGAAAAAAGTATTGGCGTTTTGGACTTATTAGATATGCTTATTAATGATTTAATTTTTGCTTTAGATATACCTTCCTCGATAGGATAAAAAATAGTTCCTACAGAACCCCCTGTAACTGTATTTTCAATATCTTTATTTGTTATTTTATTTTTTAATATCATTTCAAACTCTTGGTCTTTCAAAATAGCTTTAAAAGTTTCGTCTGTTGTTTCAAGATTGTTATCAAATAGATCTTCTTTAGTTAAAACTGTTAATGATGTCGCTTTTGTGTTTCTAGTGTAAAATTCCGATTCAGATAAATTTTTTAAATTGTCTTTATTTTCAAGAACTACAAGAATATTTTTTCCATATTCTAAAGGGTATCTTGATTCAGAACCTGAAAAAAGATTAATTACATTAGAAAATGCACCTGACTGTAAAACTATAGTTACAAGATCTCCTGTCTCAATCTCGGTATCACCATGTGGAATAATCACTTTTCCCTGTCTAAATAAAGCACCAACTATGTAGTAATCAGAACCGATTTCTTTTAATTTCTTACCTCTAACTGGGCTATCAGAACTTATTTCAATTTCAATCGCTTCCGCTCTACCCCCAGCAAAAGCTTGGGAAACGACTCTTCTTGGTTCTAGAATATGTTCAAATCTTCTAGCAAGAAGGCTATCTGGTTCAACTATTTCTGCTCCAAGATTTTTATAATTTTCAATATTTGAAGATTCATTTACAACTGAAGATAATCTAAAAATATCATTTTGCTTTGCAATTTTTAATACTTCTAAATTTACTTCATCATTTAAAGTGAGAGTGATAACTGCAGTTGTGCTATCAAGTCCTGCTTTTTTTAAAACTAATGATGACGTTGCATCACCTTGTATTTTATCTATTTGCCTATTTGTACTAAAATTTCTTAATTTATCTTGATCTAAATCAATCACAGAAATAGACCATCCTGAACTAATTCTATTAATTAGCTCTTTCGCCTCTCCGTGGGCACCTACAATAATTACTTTCACGAGTTTTATTATCCTATATATTCATTTTAGTTAAAGAAGTTCTTTGTAAACTTTATTTAAATAAATAACTACAAATATATAGCTATTAAAGTCTAGACACTAAACAAAAAGTGGATAACGTCCCCATCTTGAACAATATACTCTTTACCCTCAGATCTTAGCTTCCCTGCTTCTTTTGACCCTTTTTCTCCATTATTTTGAATATAATCATCAAAGGTTACTGTTTCTGCTCTGATAAATCCTCTCTCAAAATCAGTGTGTATTTTACCAGCCGCTTTTGGTGCACTATCTCCAACATTTATTGTCCAAGCACGTACCTCTTTTTCTCCAGCAGTAAAATAAGTCTGTAAACCTAATAATTTGTATCCAGCCCTGGTCAACCTATCAAGGCCAGATTCTTCAAGACCAAGTTCTTT
>ENA-OSEY01001488-OSEY01001488.1-marine-metagenome-genome-assembly--contig:-NODE-1488-length-16172-cov-2.756198_pt1 | contig 16172 bp, 11 predicted proteins | sample MGYA00248465_ERZ534230 | MGnify/ENA primary metagenome ERZ534230 (study PRJEB26409, sample SAMN06344110) | marine metagenome | isolation source: Sea water from surface | place: Atlantic Ocean:Southern...
TAAAAATAAAGTCAATCAAGTGTTTTTGCCAGGTTATACTAGCAAAAAAAGTGGCTGGGGATTAGGGCTTTCTTTGACAAAGAGGATAATTGAAGAATATCATAAAGGGAAAGTTTTCGTGTCAAGTTCTGAAGAAAATTATGGAACTACTTTCTGCATAAAGCTTAAAAAAGTATAGTTAATCAGCTTTGTTTAACAAACTTTATACTTAAGGAATTAACACAATGTCGAGTATTTTTGTCTGTAAATCTCTCACCTTCAAAAACATGACCTAAATGCCCACCACAGTTAGAGCAACAAATCTCAGTTCTTACTCTACCTCCTGAATAGTCAGGAAATCTAGAGATTGCACCTTCTATTTCATCATCAAACGAAGGCCAACCACATCCTGAATCAAACTTACTACTTGATTTATAAAGAGGTGTTTCACAGGCTTTACAAACAAATATTCCCTGAAGGTAAAAGTTGTTATATTTTCCTGAGAATGGTTTTTCAGTACCTTTATTTACTATTATTTCGTACTCTTCCTTTGTTAAAGTTGAGAAATAATTTTTATTTTGTTTCATATCACAAATTTAATGATGATTTTTTAATCTATTTCAGTGAGCAGCATTTATATACATATTCCCTTTTGCAAACAAAGGTGCATATACTGCGACTTTCACTTTGTAATTTCTAAAAAAAAAGAAAAAGAATTAATAAACTCTATTATTAAAGAAATTCGATCAAGAAAAGACTATTTAAAAAATAAAAAATTAAGTTCTATTTACTTTGGAGGTGGAACTCCATCAATTATCTCCACTCACTTGATTAAGAAAATATTAAAAAATATAAGTGAAGAATTTATTATCACTGATAATACTGAAATTACAATTGAGACTAATCCCGATGATATTACTAAAAAAAAATTAGATGACTATTTTAATATGGGTATTAACAGATTAAGTATTGGCATACAGTCCTTTGATGATAAAATATTAAAATCATTAAACAGATCCCATAACGCAAAGCAAGCGAAAAATTCTATTGAGATTGCAATTAATTCTCGAATCAAAAATATTTCTGTTGACATTATGTTTAATTTGCCCAATCAAAGCTTAAAAAAACTGGATGAGTCTTTAAATATCTGTTTTGGTTATGATATTAATCATTTATCTATTTATGGTCTTACTATCGAACCTAATACAGTTTTACATAAAAGAATTTTACAAAATGAAATTAATAAACCATCTGATGCAACATTTATAAAACAATATAACCATATAGCTGATTTTAGTGAAAAAAAAGGATTCCTTAATTACGAAATATCAAATTTTAGTAAAAAAAATTACGAGTCGAATCATAACAAAAACTACTGGTTTGGCAGCGAATATTTAGGTGTTGGTCCTTCTGCTCATTCATTTAATGGATTATCAAGAAGATGGAATGTAAAAAATAATTTTCTTTATATGAAATATTTGAAAAGTGATACAAAATATTATGAATGTGAAACTTTAAGTAAGAAAGACATTTATAATGAATATATAATGAGAAGACTACGCACCAACAAAGGGATTAACATTAAAGATATTAAGCACAAGTCTCACAAAATTTTCTTTCTAAAAAATATTAAATCTTGGGAAAAAGATGGATATATATCAAATAAAAAAGCTTTTTATTTTTTAGAGAGAAAAGGGAAAATTATCTGTGACAAAATAACAGAAAGTCTTTTTTTAATTTAAAATACTAAGAAAAAAAGTTTCATAATCATCAATAATTTTTTTCCAAGAAAACTTCTCTTTTATGGTCTTGATATTTTCACTAACATACTTCTTTTTTTCTGATATAATTTTACTATCTAAAAAAAGTTCTTTTAATTCATCGGAGTTTGAGAAAGATAGTTCATTATTTTTTAAAACAGAAAGGTTAAATTTATTTCTATGTATAAGAACTAAAGCGCTAGCAGACATAGCTTCAATTAGAGATGGGTTCGTACCTCCTACTGAGTGACCATGAACATACAGTTTTGAATAATATCTTAGATTATCTAAAACCTTTTTGTCGTAAATTGATCCAAAGAAATAAATGTTTTCATTTTTAAATTTATCCTTTAAGTAATCACCAAATTTTGTTAGATGGTTTCCTATTATAATCAACGGGATATTTAATTTAGCTTTTACATAGGATTTAAAAATCATTTCATAATTATTTTCAGGCTCAATTCTTCCTACACATAATATGAATTTTCCAGCTTTTAAATTATAATCATTTAATATTTTGGAATCTGGAGTACCTAATATGTCAGCTCCATAAGCAATATATTTTGCACTTATATCATATGTTTTTTTTAAATAATCTTTAATTCCTAAGTTATCAGCAATTAGATAATCAGAAGAACGTATACCTAATTTTTCCATATTTCTGGTTATGAATCTAATTATAAAGTTCCATTTTTTTCTTCTCCATTCTATTCCATCAATGTTAGTAACAATAATTTTTCCTCTGTGTCTTACAAAAATTATCGATGGAGATGATGTTATTAGTCCAAGTTCCAGAATAATATCATAATCAGATTTTACAGCATCTTTAAAACATAAATAATCAAAAACAAAATTTGATGCAGAATTACCAATTAGTTTATTTGGTGAGTATATTTTTTTTATTGTAACTCCATCAAATACTTTCTTATTGTAGTTATGAAAAGAAGGGTTATATACAGTGACTTCATGCCCTTTTTTTTGTAATCCTACAGCTAAAATCTCCGCACACTGCTCAAATCCTCCGTAATTATTTGGGATTCCTCTTGTTCCTAGAATTGCTAATTTCATAACTAATTTTTTGAATAGTTTTTTGGCCTAAAAGTTATTCAACAATTTTATGTTAACAAAAATTATCAACTTGATTCCTTTGCCATGTAAATCAACCTAAATTTGGGGCAAGTCGTAATACTTGTTTTGGGTTGTACAATTCTTTCCCTATTTAAAGTACAACAATTAAAAGCCTCAAATAATTTGAGGCTTTTTTTTATTTAATATTTAGTCAATAATTTGTTGCTCTTTCACAGGAACAAAATTGATTCCAATCATAAACTCATGAGATGAGGAAGAATAATCATTTATGTCGGCATTTACAATATCATAAGAATAACCAACAATAAATCTCTCGCCTATATTATAGCCAAATAAAGCGGCCATATCTCCATTGCTTCTGTAATTTAGTCCTGCCCATAACCTATCGTTATATTCTGTTTTTAATCCAATATCAAACTGAGTTGGAGTAGGATCCATATATTTAACAAGAACACTTGGCTCTACACTCCAAAAGTCATTGATTGTATGTTGATATGCTCCCAAAATATAAACATGTGGACTTAAACTACCTGTCATTTCAGTATTGAAATTTCTTGCAAAATCAGTGTCTAATAATTCTAAATTAGAACTTACTAGCTGAGGTACAGAACCCCCTAGGTACCAATTTTTTCCATAAAAATTAAATCCAAATGTTGCATCAGGTATTGCATCAACAATTACATCACCTTGAGTAACTGGATCATCAGGGTGTTGAACATTCCAGCCTATTTTGTCAATTTTAAATTGGGTAAATCCACCTGAAAGAGACAATGCTAGCATTGTCTTTTTACTCAAACTAAAATGATATGTATAAGACATATTAGCTCCTATTCTACTTGTCGGCCCAACTTGATCATTAAAAACAATTCCTCCTAAACCTACATTATTTCCTCTTTTTCCATAAACACTTAATATATTTGTTGTTGGCGCATCTTCAATTCCTACCCACTGATTTCTAATTGTAGTTCTAATTTGGTAATAGTCTTGCATGCCTGCAACAGCTGGATTTATAGCATAATTGTTCATCATATACTGTGTCAACTGTGGCAATTGTTGTCCATTTGCATAGATTGGGACTATTGTAATTAAAAATAATAGGTATAAACTTTTCTTAAATGTCATAATCAAATTTTTTATCTAATAATTGTTACTGGGCCTGTAATGGGTTCATCTTGATCAGCCAAATCTATTATGTAATAATAAGTGCCAACAGGTAATTCATTACCATCTTTTGTTCCATCCCAAGGCGTAAACTGACTTCCTCCATAAGTTTTATATACTTCCTCTCCCCATCTGTTATAAATTGTTATTATCGCCTGATCATATCTATTTGCAGTAATTCCCAAAATGTTCCATGTATCATTCTTCATGTCTCCATTCGGACTTATTGCATCAAACGGTATAACTGAAAGTGCAACATATACAGAGTCATATCCTAAACAACCACTTGAATCAAGTTTAAGATATATCCATTTATTTTTATCAATATTAGGAATTTGGATATCAGATTCAGTGCTAGTTCCTTGGTCCCATACCCATTCATGAGATATTCCTAAGTTGGAGTTTGAAGAAATATTTATACTTTCATCGCTTACAACTGATAAAATATTTACAGCTTTATCCGGTGAAATTACATCGTCTGCTCTAAAATAAATCTCACTATTTCTGATAGCAATTTCAGATTTTATTTGCTCAACATTAATATTTACTTCTAATTCATATGGATTGCATCCAGGTTCAGTTACACTCAATATATAATTGTGTACCCCAGTTGTTGTTGGTTGTAAGTTAACATCAGAAGTGTTTGGGCCAGGATTCCAGTCATATATAAAACCTGGCTTTTCCTCTACATCAACATAAAGACTTTTACCTAAGCATAAAACAGTATCAATCCTATCTAAATTGCCAGGAAGAAATATATTTTTAACTCCATTAACAAAAGTGCTTCCACTGATTATACATCCGTTCTTATCAGAAATTTCAACATTGTATAAACCAGGAGATAAATTATTTATTGAGCTGATACCTGTCCCTTGAGTTATTGAACCTCCACTAGAGTTTGTCCAGCTAAAGTCAAAAGGTAGGGTCCCCCCATTAACAAATGCTGTTGCAGTTCCATTATCTAACAAGCAAGTTTCGTCAGTAGAGTCTACATTTAATGACAATGGATTTGACGGCTGTGTTATAAATATTGAATTGGACACTACACTACAGTTATTATTGTCTGTCACTGTAACAATGTAAATATCTGGATCTAAATTAATAGCAGTTTGAGTTGTTTGATTGCCTGGAGACCAATTATAATTATACGTTGGGGGGATTCCTGGTGTAGGAGTTCCTCCAGTTACAATTGCTGTAATCTCTCCATTAGCATCGCCGAAACAACTTACATTCTTTTGAGTTGTTGACACAACTAATTGACTTGGTTGAGGTAAAAATATTTCAGTGGTGTCCATACAGCCTTTGTTATCTCTTACCACAACAACATAGCTAGCAGAACTTAAGTTGTTATTAATTGGGTTATTGTTCCAGTTGTTCGCATTATTCCACAAGTACTGTTTTCCTCCATTACCACCTGTTGCACTTGCAGTTAGCCTACCATTACTATCTCCAAAGCATAATATATCCGTTAAAACAGATGCTGTTACAACAAGTTCCTCTGGCTGATTTAATATATACGAAACTGTATCGTTACATCCTTGTGAGTCAGATACAATACATGAATATGTTGAGTTATTTGTACTGTTGTCTACACACAATCCAATCGCAGTTTTTGTGTTTTGCGATAATACGTCATCCCAGCTATATGTATAAATTGGATTACCATTAGCATCAATATTTGGAATACCTCCACTAACATTTAAAGAAATGATTCCATCACAAAAGTCAAAGCAGGAAACATTGCTAGTTAGTGAATTGTTAATTGATGCCGATAATGCTAAACTATTATTAATATTATAAGAATCAACCGAGGTACAGTTATTTTCATCAACTACTGTAATGGTGTATGTTCCTACAGATAAGTTGGAAATTGAATATGTACTGTCCCCTGTGTTCCAAGAGTAAACATAAGACGTTGCTGTTCCTACACCACCGCTAACAATATCAATTAAAGCTCCATTATTCCAACCATTGCAACTAACATGAGTTGGCACAAATGAATGAACAATTGGGTCTGGCTCGTAGTAAACTATGTCAGTGCTAAACACACAACCTCTTGAATCTTCAACTATGAATCTGTACAGTCCTGCAGAAATAGAGTCAATGTGAGAGCTTGATGAAGATTGAATCGTATCTCCTGTTGCAACTTCAATGCAAGTTTTAATATAAGGCGATATTCCACCAGAAATTGTAAAATCTGCATAACCTGAATTCTCTCCATTACATCTAATTTGGTAATTATTCCACTCAGATGTTGCAATTTGAACATTAAGCTCAGAAGGTTCATCAATTATAATTAAGTCTTGTGCTACACAGTTATTTTCATCAAAGACCTCAACTGTATAGGTGCCAGCACAATAATTATTGAAATATGCCATTGAAGATTGTTGAAGGCCTCCGTTAACAGAATAAGTATATGGTTGTGTTCCACCAATCGCATTTATAGACTGAATTGAACCATTGCAGAAAGAATAACATTGAATGTTAGTGTAGATTGTAGAGTCAATATATAATGAATCTGGCTCACCTATATTTACTGTATCTCTATCCACACACCCCCTTTGATCTTCAACATATAATATATGATGTCCACTACCAACATTTATGAAGCCTATGTTTGATTGAGAACTAAAACCATTGTCAATAGAATATAAGTAAGGAGCATCTCCTCCTGATGCAATTATGGCTATAGTACCATTGTTTGCTCCATAGCAAGTAATTGACGATGTAATTGCAGAGTCTATTTCTACTGATTGAGATGGTTCTAGTATGTTAACTGTATCATTAAAAATACATCCATTAGTATCGGTTATTTGGAGATAATTTAAGCCAGCAAATAAGTTATTCACAGGATTAGTAGTTTGACTATTGCTCCAAACATAACTAAAAGGAGGAGTACCACCCGAGGTAAGAGCATTAGCAAAACCATCATTTCCTCCAACACATGTTACTGAATCTCTTATAAAAATATTACTTATTGGTTGAGGTTGCGTGACATTCACCAAACCTACTCTTGTACAACCATTGTCATCGGTTACGGTTACCGTGTAATTTAATGAGGGCACATTGTTTATACTTGACGTATTTGACCCGTTGCTCCAAAGGTAACTGTAATTTGGTGTACCACCGAAGGCAGTTACACTAGCGCTTCCATCAGCTCCACCGTAGCAACTTACAAGGCTTGAACTTGTTGAAAGATAAAGACTGTCTGGTTGTGTTATCAATGCTGAAAAAGATGTATCTGAGCATCCGTTTGTGTCAGTAACGATAACATTGTAGTTACCGGGTAAAAGATTGTTCGCAGTCATGGTGCTTTGACTTAGAGGATCACTCCATGTATATGTATACGGAGAAGTCCCTCCAGAATGAAATACGGTTAATTTTCCGTTTGCACTATCATAACACGAAACATTTTCCTCGATGATATTGTTGATAGCTAGTAAATCTGGCTCATTTACAAAAATTGAGTCACTGTCAGTACAACCCAGTGCATCAACAACGGTTATGAAATAAGATGCTTGACCAGATGGACCAAAAGGTGTACCTGAGGGTACAAAAGTATTACCCCCATCAGAACTATATTGATATGGTAATGTTCCACCAATAGCAGAAGTATAAATCATCCCATCGTTTGCCCCAAAGCAAGAAACATTTTGAACCAATACATCAAGTTGAGGATTTTCACCAGGAAGAATTTCAGCTGAATCTGTTAGTAAACATCCATTATTATCAGTCACATTAAGCACATACAAACCTGGCATTAAAAAAGATAATTGGTTGGATGTTTCACCATTGCTCCATGAGTAGCTGTAACCTGGAGTTCCTCCAGAAATAGTTACATTTAGCTCACCAGTTGCTAAAGTCTGAGCTCCAGTGCAGGTGGCATGATTAGTAATAATTATTGAGCTTTGTAAAATTGTAGGCTCAGACACTGTAAGAGTATCAGATACTGGAGATGATAAACAACCATTATCGTCAGTTATAGAAATAACATAATCACCCGCAGTTAATCCATTTATTGATGAGGTTGTTGAGCCATTATTCCAAAAATAGTTAAATGGAGGTGTACCTCCTGTAACAGAATCAATACTCAATGATCCATCGTTTCCTGCAAAACAACTTACATCAAAAACTGAGGTGTAAAAGTTTACTTCATCAGGCTGATTGATTGTAACATTTAAGCTGTCTGTACAACCGTTAGCATCTTCAGTAAATATCATGTAGTTGCCAGCATAAAGTCCACTAAAAACATTGGATGCTTGCGGTGTAGGGAATGTATTTGGGATATAATACAGATAAGTGTTAGGGCCTGTACCACCTATCGCATTTAAAGTAACTCCACTAGACTGATCACCGTTGCAATTAACACTTAGTGTAGAATTTAAAGAATCTAGCTGTAAATCTACATATACACTATTAGGAATTAAAACAGAATCAGTAACTAGACAGCCTGTTCCATCGATGACAGATACAGAATAATAGCCGGGTGACAAGCCTGATATGGTGTTTGAAGTTGATCCGTTAAACCAAATTACTTGGTAAGGTGGGGTTCCATCTGGTATAACAGTTGCTGAACCATTATTTAGTCCATTACATGGTGGCACGCTATCAAAAGACAGTGTAATATCTGCCTCAGAAACGAAGATATCTTCCGTAAAATTACATCCGTTGATATCAGTAACAGTAACGTTGTAAGTACCTGTTTCTAAGTTAATGGCAGATGAAGTAATTTGTGTATTTGGATCATCCCAAAGATATGCTATAGTACCGGTTCCTCCCTGAGTAACATTAATTGAAGCTTGTCCGTTGGATAAATTACATGTCTCACCAATTGAATCAACAGAGTAAACCCATTCTTGCGGTTCAGTTAAATTTACATCCACGCTATCAACACAACCATTGTCATCAATGGCTATTAAACTGTAAGAACCATTGGAAATCTGACCACAAAGACCAGAGAAAATTGGAGCAGTTTGAGTGACAAATCCAGAAAGTGAATAACTTACCACTCCAACGCCATTAGATTGAGCTATTGAAATTGATCCATCACAAGAACCATAACATGAAACATTAACTCCATTGTAATTTGAAGTTGAGGTATATTGAACGTCAAACTGATTGGGTTCTGTAATTACAACAGTTGTATCAGATGTACATCCAATAATATCTCTAACTGTGACTACATAATTTCCTGAGGTTAAGTTGTTGTAAATCAGAGAATTTGAATATGATACTCCACCATTAATTGAGTAGTCATAGTTGGGTGTACCACCAGAGGGAGCGAAAATAATAATCTCTCCATCATCAGCCCCAAAGCATGAGACTCCAAATCCATTAAAATCGGATGATGTGACATTAAATAAAATTTCAGTTGGCTCAGAAAGAAAAATATTGGAAGAAAATGTACATCCATTGACATCTTTAACAATTATACTATAATTTGTTCCACCGCACAATGATGAAAAAGTGTTAGAGTTTTGAAAACTTAAGCCTCCATCAATTGAATAAGTATACGGAGCTGTTCCTGTTTGAATATTATCGACAATAAATTGTAGTGATCCATCGCAAGCACTATAGCACGTCACAGCTTGGTTTATTGAAATTGCTCCAGATAAAGTTGGGGGATCATTGATTGTTATATTTTCAGAGGCTAAACAGTTATTTGCATCTTTGTAATATACAGTGTAGACACCAGAACTTAAACCAGAAAAAACAGGATCTGAAGTATATGAAGATCCGTCTAAAGAATATTGATAGGGAGCAGTACCACCACTAGCTACCGCCGTTATTTCTCCGTCACTTGCCCCATAACAACTCACATTTCTTCCATTATAATTTGATGAAATTACCGCAGAAACTGATAATTGAGTCGGCTGACCGATACTAAAAGAGCTGGCTGTTGGTGTAGTTAAACAACCATTAACATCTGAAACAGAATAAGTGTATGTGCCTGCACATAAACTTTGGTATGTCGTATCAATTGACAAAGCATCTAATACGTTGTACTGATTTACCAAGCCAGGACCAGTTATTGTTATATTATAAGGAGGGGTCCCACCTATTATACTTATATTTTGGGCAGCATTACAATCTCCAAAACATCCGTTAAAAGCTGTTTGTAAAGTGGAGGTTGAAAGCACTGGAACACCTAAAACGGTATAATCTTGATATCCAATAATTGATGGGTTTGAAGGATTGACAAGCTGTGAGTTTGGTACAAAAGGGTTTGTTGATCCAGGTAGCGGAGGGAACGCACTCCAGAAAGAAGCTGAATCAACCATAAGCATTCTGTAGTTTGTTGCTATCATGCCTGAAAACGGCTGCGTGGTACCTGTTGTAACAGCAGAAGATCCATATGAAACTAAAAATGTTGGTGTTGCGAACCTGTAATTCATTAATTTGATAGGAGTTGCAGGAGAGGTTTGAGTAATGTAAACATTTACCGTTGCTAAATCACCATAGCATAAAATTGGTACTGTTGTTGAAACAGAATCAATTGTTTGTGATTTGGAATTATGCGAGAAAAATACAGTGAATAAAATGGATAAAAAAATTATAAACTTCTTCATATTGATGCTTGGTTATCTTAAATTATGATTGCAAGATACAAATATTTGTAGTTTTTTATGTAACGAATAACCTAAATCCTTGATTATTGGACCATTTAAATTGAATATGTTTTATGTATACGTTTTGATTATGAATAATAAGGGGCGATCATTAAGTACACAATAACTCCGGTAACGGTGACATATAGCCATATTGGAAATGTGATTCTAGCAATTTTTTTATGTGAAGGAAATGCCTTTTGAAAGGCTCTTACATAGCTTATCAAAACTAAAGGAATCAATATAATCGAAAGTAATATATGTGATATTAGAATAAAATAATAACTGTATTTTATCCAACCTGAACCTCCGAACGGAGTTGGATCAGTTGTTATATGATAAGCGATATACATTACTAGAAAAGATAAAGATAGTGCTATTGATACTTTCATTAAACTTTCATGCAATTTAACTTTCTTTCTCCTTATTGCAATGTATGCAAAAACTAGAAGCAGTGCAGTAACTGCGTTGGTACTTGAGTAAATTGGAGGTAAACTCATAAGGGGTTTGGCAACAGGTAAATTTTCAATAAGTGTTATTGGTTCAGAATTTGGCGCTCTTAAGTCAAAAACTAACTTATCAGCATCCCATTTAAGGAAAAGTAAAAGAGCTACAACTAACGGTATTAATACTGAAACAGCAGTTATTAATTTATTATATTTTTTTTGATTCATTGTAATAAAAATTTGTCGATAACATATAAAATTTGAACTATCGGTAGATAAATATATGAAAATAATAGCATTTTTCTAGCTGTATAATCATTCTTACCATTTAAAAATTTCAAAGATTTCAAGAGAAAAAGTAAACCCAAAAAAATTATCAACAAAAAAGCATATTTACTTATTTCAAAGTGAATAATCTCATATAAGAAGGGAATAATAGAAGTTATAACCATAAAAATGGTAAATATAACTGCCAGTGTTGGAGCAAAATTACTTTTATTTTTACCCGGCATCATTTTAAATTTTGCATTTTTATACTCTTCATCCCTTATCCATGAAATTGCTATAAAATGAGGAAATTGCCAAAAAAATTGTACTGCAAAAAGAACTCCAGAGGCCAAGCTGAAATCATTTACAGCAGCTACCCAGCCCAACAAGCATGGCATAGCTCCAGGTATTGCCCCAAAAAAAATTGCTAATGAAGACTTTCTTTTTAAAGGAGTGTAAATATAAATGTAAAACAAGAAAGATAATAGACCTAGATAGAAACATTTAAAGCTAATAGTATTTAGCAAGATAAAGCCTAAAATTGAGATTATTGTTGAAAATAAAATTGCATTATTTAAAGAAATTTTCTTTGCTGGTATAGGTCTTTTGTTTGTTCTTATCATTAAAGCATCATATTCTCTTTCAATAATCTGATTGAAAGAGTTTGCTCCCGCTGTGACAAAAAAACCGCCGAAAAATAAAAGTAACAGATTGAAATAGTTTACTGAATCTATAGCCAAAAAGTATCCAGTGATTGCTGAGAATAGTACAGTAAGTGATAATCTGAACTTAGTTAGTTCTTTAAAAATTTTGAAACTCATTTAACAATGAGACTCGAAAGCAGATTTTAAATTTTCACTTATTAAGTTAGCATCTCTACCCTCAATATGGTGTCTTTCGATCATATGTACAACTTTACCATTCTTGAGCAATGCTATTGATGGTGATGAAGCTGGGTAAGGAAGCATAAACTCTCTGGCTTTTGCAGTTGCTTCAGAGTCTTGACCAGCAAATACTGTTGCAAAATTGTCAGGCTTTGGATTAAGTTTAGTTGCCATTATCGCTGCTGGCCTTGCATTTCCAGCAGCACAACCACAGACGGAATTTACCATCAATAAAACTGTCCCCTCTTGGTTCATTAAATTTGTTACCTCTTCAGAGGTTTTTAGTTCTTTATAACCAGCTGAAGTTAGCTCTAACCTCATTGGTGTACATAATTGTTCAGGATACATATTTTTTTTTCGCAAAAATAAACTTATTATCGTTTAGTTTTAAAAAAATCTTTTAACATTTGACTACACTCATTTTCATAAATGCCTTTTTTTACTTTTGTTCTAGGGTGAAGAATGTGAGGGTTTAAAGTTAAAAAACCTTTTTTTTTGTCGGATGCACCAAAAATAATTTCACCAACTCTAACCCAATAAGAAGCTCCAGCACACATTACACATGGTTCCAGAGTAACAAATAGTCTGCAATCGTTTAAGTATTTACTTGAAAGATAATTACTTGCACTTGTAAAAGCTTGCATTTCTGCGTGAGCGGTAGCATCATTTAATGATTCGCACAAATTATGAGCTCTAGCTATAATTTGATTTTGACATACAATTACAGCTCCAATTGGAACTTCATCTTTTTTCATTGCTTTTTTTGCCTCTTCAATTGCTTGTCTCATGAAGAACTCATCACTAAAAACATTAAAATCCATTTTACAAATATACGCTATGATTTTATTAAGTTTGTCAAAAAAAAGTGTTTAGAAACTTTAATTGTGGAGAATTAAATCTTGAAAATGTTGGAACCACTGTAATTTTAAGTGGATGGGTTCAAAAATCAAGAAATCTTGGTAATGTATTATTCATAGATCTCAGAGATAGGTATGGGATTACTCAACTAAAATTTGAACAAAATAACATCCAACTTTATGATAAAGCTCAAGGTCTTGGAAGAGAATATGTACTTAAAATTGTTGGAAAAGTTGTGGAAAGAGAAAGCAAAAACAAAAACATAAAAACTGGAGAGATTGAAGTTTTAGTTGATGAGCTCAATATTCTAAATCCCTCTAAAACACCACCTTTTACAATTGAAGATAAAACTGACGGTGGAGAGGAACTAAGAATGAAATATAGATACTTAGATATCAGAAGAAATAAAATCAAGGAAAACTTAATTTTAAGACACAAAATCAGCTCAGAGGCTAGAAACTACTTAAACAGCATAGGATTTATAGACGTAGAAACACCATATTTAATTAAATCAACTCCTGAAGGGGCGAGAGATTTCATTGTCCCTTCAAGAATGAACTCGGGTAAATTTTATGCTCTACCCCAGTCACCTCAAACGTTTAAACAACTTTTAATGGTTGCTGGTATCGACAAATATTATCAAATAGTCAAGTGCTTTAGAGATGAAGATCTAAGAGCTGATAGGCAACCTGAATTTACTCAAATTGATTGCGAAATGTCCTTTGTTAATCAAAGTCAAGTTTTAGAAACTTTCGAAGGACTAATCAAAGATTTAATTTTTAAAATTAAAAATATAAACGTTAAAGATTTTAAACGGATTACCTATGAAGAATCAATTTCAAAGTACGGAACAGATAAGCCTGATTTGAGATATGATTTAGAGATTATCAATTTATCTGAAACTATCTCAGATACAGAGTTTTTTAATTTTTTCAAATATGAATTTACTGCTGGAATCAAAATTGAATCAGGATCATCGATTTCAAGAAAACAAATAGATAATTTTAGCAGTTATATAAAACAACAAGAAGTTGGGGGTGATAAACTATTTAATATTAAAATTAATGAAGATGGTGTTATAAAGTCAACAGTAGATAAATTTTTATCTGAAAAAGATAAGTGTTCTCTAGCTTCTGACTTAAACCTTAACAAAGGTGACATAGCTTTTTTCATGTCAGGAGAAAGAAAAAATATACTAAGCGTCTTAGGTAAATTAAGGATTTTTTTAGCTAAAAGTTTAGATCTAATTAATAAAAATAAGTTTGTACCACTTTGGGTTATTGACTTTCCATTATTTGAGTGGGACGATGAAAATAAAAGGTACTCTGCTATGCATCATCCATTTACAGCACCTAAAGTAGATGACATTAAAAAATTAAGCTCTAATCCTTTACAAGTGAAAGCTAACGCATACGATCTTGTACTAAATGGTAGTGAAATTGGAGGTGGAAGTATAAGAATACACAATAAAGAGCTTCAGAACCAAATTTTTTCTCTTCTTGGATTCACTGAAAAAGAAGCATCAGAACAATTTGGTTTTTTAATGAATGCGTTTGAATATGGAGCCCCCCCTCACGGCGGAATTGCATTTGGGCTTGATAGATTATGTGCTGTAATAAACGGTGATGAAAGTATTAGAGATTACATTGCATTTCCGAAGAATAACAGCGGAAAAGATATTATGATTGAATCTCCATCAATAATTGATAAAAACATCATTGAAGATTTGAATTTGGATATTAGATTATGATTCTGTGAGAATTAAATCTCTTTTTATTTATTGTTCCTTGTCTGAGTTTTTTTTGCTCGTTTTCTGGCAGATCTATAATCTTCTTACACTTAGTTGAACAACAGGAATTAAATTTTTCTTTACATTTTTTACATTGAATAAATAGAAGGTTGCAACTCATATTTTTACAATTGATATGCGTATCACATTTACTTCCGCACTGGTGACAAAAACTTATAACCTCATCAGAGATTTTTTCAGATAACCTTTCATCAAACACAAAATTTTTACCAATAAATTTGTTCTCTAACCTTGGGTTTTCAATTAACTGCTTTTTATAATTTATTATGCCCCCGTGTAATTGATTAACATCTCTGAATCCATTATGTTTTAAGTAAGCAGAAGCTTTTTCACATCTAATTCCTCCGGTGCAATAAAGTAGAATTTTATCATTTTTATTCTCTGATAACAATTGTTTAACCATTGGCAGTTCTTGTTTAAAGGTTTCTGATTGGGGAAGGATGGCGTTTTTAAAATGCCCAATTTCACTTTCGTAATGATTTCTCATATCAACAATTATCGCCCCTTTATCAATAGCACTATTCCATTCATCAGCATTCAGATGATTTCCAACGTCGCTTGAATCAAAATCAATTTCAGTTAATCCATCAGCAACTATCCTTTTTTTAATTTTGATTATTAACTTAAAAAATGAAAATTCTTTTTCTTCAACTGCTTCTTTAAGAGAAATATTCTTTAGGTATCTATCATTATAAAGTTGCTCTTTGAATTTTTCAATATTATAATTCGGAATACTAATCTGAGCATTAATTCCCTCAGTGGCAATATATACACGACCAAGAATTTTTAATTTATCCCACTCTCTGTAAAGAGAATCTCTATAATTAGATATATCATTTAATTTAACATACTTGTAAAAAGATAAAGTTGTTCTTTTAAATGTTTCACTCTCTATTTTTTTCTTAGCATCTTGAGAGCTGAGCTTATTAAATAATGAATACTTATTTGCGTTAGGGTCCAAATTGATATATAAATTTTATTATAGTACTATATTTGTAAAACTATGAAAAAAAATAAAATTTTAGTTATAGGTTCTTCTGGACAAATAGGAACTGACCTCTGCCTTAGTTTAGAGAGGATTTACGGCGCTGAAAATATTATTTGTTCTGATCTTAATCCTCCTAAAGATAAAAACCACCGTAAAAACTTTATAAAACTAGATGTTCTTGATAACGAAATGTTGACTAAAAAAGTAAAGGAAGAAAATATTTCTGAAATATATTTATTAGCAGCTTCTTTATCTGCACTTGCAGAAAAAAATGTACTGAGTTCGTGGGAATTAAATATGAATTCGCTAATTAACGTGTTGG
>ENA-OSEY01001489-OSEY01001489.1-marine-metagenome-genome-assembly--contig:-NODE-1489-length-16163-cov-4.634340_pt1 | contig 16163 bp, 15 predicted proteins | sample MGYA00248465_ERZ534230 | MGnify/ENA primary metagenome ERZ534230 (study PRJEB26409, sample SAMN06344110) | marine metagenome | isolation source: Sea water from surface | place: Atlantic Ocean:Southern...
AATTTTGGATTAATTGTAAAGTATCTTCCTAAATATAAATATTTAAATTTTAATAAAGGAGATATTGTTTGTAAATAAGATTCAACATGTTCTTTATCTTTTTTAGGATATGCTGCTGAGGAAGAGCATTTTTCGGGTTTAGCATTATAATTTGAAATAGATTTTAGAATAAGTTTTTTATGGTGATATAAATATATTTTTATTTGTGTAAAAAAAGCTTCATAAAATCTCAACATAATTTGTTTATAATTTATATCGTTATTGAAATATTTTTTATTAAATTTTACTTTTACAAAAATGTTTTTATAATTTTTAGGTTGAGGATGATTATATTTATGAAATTTATATTTCAGTAGATTGATATGGTAGGTAGATGCAACAGTCCTCGCTTCACCGGATGTAATAAATTCATAACTACCAAATCTAGAACTATTGAAAAAATGTTTATTAATGTAAACATAAATACCATTTCTAATCAATAACGACATAAGTAAAGGATTTTTAAATAGTAAATTTATATCAGAACATGTTAAAGTTAAATTTATTAAATCTTGAAATAAAGGAGGTTGGCTAGTAACAATGCAGCGACAACAAAAGGTGCCCCAACAAGGTCTAGAGTACGTGAGACAGGTTTAACCATTTTGGATGTTTGCAGACCTACAACCGATGAGTACAATATAATTCCTAAAACAGTTGCTGTCAAAGAATTTACAATATTTTGATAGCTCATGTAAGACCAATCACTTAATCCCAAAACAATGATTGCTATGGAACAAAGGCACAAATAAAATTGATTTGAATACCATCTAAATTTAGTTGATTTTTGTATTTCTTCGGTGTTAATTATTTTGTCATATATCAAGAATTTCTGAACCCTTGACCAGATCAATCGAACGTAAACAGTTGTCGTTAGAAGAGTTGAAGTAGAGACAATTATTTTTGCATTGGTTGGAATATCGCCTTTGAGAAGATTCTTCGTGACAAATCCAGAAGTAAAAGGAAAGGCCATGACAGAAAGACTTGCTACAACAAAAACAATCAACGCTGAATAATTTTGAAAATTAGAGAGGGTCTCTTTTTTTTCTTGTAGAGTGTATTCTGTTTCGTGATTAGCTTTCTGATGGGGAGTGTTTTCAGGACTTAAAGTTGAAAACAATAATGTTTTGCATATCCCATGTTGCATTGCGTAGACACAAGCATAAGTTGGCGAAAGGATTGCTAAACCAAGCTGTGAGACCGAACTCCAACCAAGTGCGCGTCCATCATCCCGTTCAAACACTGCGTAAAGAGCTGCTATTACGGCACTGATAACACCGATGACAACCATTGAATTAGCAATGGGCACAAGGTCATTGCTCATCCTTGCGATGGGAGCAATGCCAGCACATGTAACGCATCCGGCGAGGATGGAAGACGATTGTGGTGAGGCATGCGAATAGATATTTGGCACCCACAATCCACAGATAAAGATTCCTGCTTTTGTTAGTAATCCAGCTACGATTAAACACAACGCTATGGGGGTGACAGCTGACAAATCTTTAATCAAAAAAGAGCCAGAGTATTGAAATGCAGTGACCACACCAATGAGATATATCAACATTGCCAAACCACCACCAATCAAATACTGGAAAGAATTAAAGAGCGATTTATTATCGTTTCGATCTGCGATCAAAAGAAAAGCACAAAATCCAGTAAGCTCAAGCGCTATATATATGCTGACTAGATCTACTGCCGAGAAAGAGACAATCAATGCTGACATCAAAATCAGCGAAATCTGATAAAAATAATGACTCAAGTACTTCCTAAATAGAAGTAATGATGAAAATATTGAAAAACTCGATCCAAAAAGAAGTTGATAAGTGTATTGATCGAAACTAAATTCAATCCCTCCAAGCCACATTAGTGTGTAGGCTGCCTCCCAAGAATTGATTAAGCCAGCGATTGAAAACGCTGAAACAGACCCTAAAAAGGCGAGACAAATAGGGAAAAATGTTCGATGGTAGACACAGCCAAGAAATCCAAGAGTTGCAGGGAGAAATGTTAAAAGTGCAAAAACGAGGGGTGAATCGATCATTTTTCTAGGTCCTTGTAACGCAAGAGTGGAGCTGACCGACTCAACCTCAAGGCTATCGAGCAAAGAAGCGCTTGGGTTGCAAATCCAATGACAATTGCAGTCAATATGATTGCCTGAGGATATGGATCTGAATAATTCGAATAGCGCGGAAAATCGGAGACTATTGGCGTTTGATAACCAGAGTACCCAGCAATCAGCACAAAAATACTGATGGTCGCTGTATCAATAACGTCCAAGGAGAATAACGAATTAATAATTGATTTCGAGTTGAGAATCCCAAAACAACCAATAATTAGCAATGCAACTAATGGCAGCATTAGAACAATCATTAAAAAAGTACATTTAACTGCATGTTAATCAGTTGAAGATTTTTTGTCAATAAAATTCTGATTTGCGTCACGATCAGTATTGGTCAAGTTGTGACCCTTAAAAGTGGCTGCACCAAGGCGCTTTTTGAGGTGAGGCTGGATTTTTCAATACCTATGTCTGAAGGGCCACAGGGTATAGTTATCAATTGAATGCTCGCAGAGCACGTATGTCTCTCGATACCACCGAGAAGCAACAGCTGATCAACACCCACCAGACCCACGGCACCGACACCGGTTCGGCCGAGGTCCAGGTGGCCATGCTGAGTGAGCGGATCAACCGTCTCAGCAGCCACCTGCAGAACAACATCCATGACTTCTCCTCTCGCCAGGGGCTGCTCAAGATGATTGGCCGACGCAAGCGCCTGCTGAGCTACATGCGCAGCAAGAGCGAGCAACGGTACGCCGACACGATCGCCAAACTGGGCATCCGCGGCTGATCAACCTGCCCCATGCCTGAGCAACGCAATGCCCTTCCCTTCGAGCCCAAAGGGTCTGGGAAGGGAAGTAAGCCTGTCTCAGGGACGCCTCGGCAGGAGGCCATTCCTCGCTACGTGGCCGATCGGATGGCTCGCCGGGTTGCTGTCTTCGCAGGACTCCCGTCCCTCGCTGGGATGGGAGTTTTTGTTGGCAGTTATTTCGTCGTGACCCGTGGCATTGCCGACATTGCCCCTGGTCTGACGCTGACGGGATCCGGACTGTTTTTCCTCTTGGGTCTGGTGGGCCTCAGCGTTGGCGTGTTGACCGCCAGCTGGGATCCAGAACCGGGTTCTCTGCTGGGCTTCGAGAACTTCAAGCCCAACATCCAGCGGATGAAGGAGTCGATCCGGGCCCAGAAGCAGCAGCAAAATCAATCAAAGTCCTGATCAAGCTTTGTTGATCAGCCCCACCTGATCAGAGGATCAGGAGAGCACCAGACGGTCGCTGCTTCGGGCTGCAAAGGATTGGGTGCGCAGTGAAGCAATCGCTGCATCAACGTCCTTGACGCAGAACTGGGAGCCGAGTCGCACATAGCGAACGCTATCGCCGTGGCACACCTCGGCGACGACAGGCACCTTCACGCCCAGCTCATCCCGCTCGGGGCGATGTTGGTTGAGGCATTCCCTCAGCTTGTGCTGGATGGCGATGTCGCTGGCCTGATCAGAGGGGAGCTGAACTAGCAGCAGATTGAGCTCATCAACGGCGCGGCAGTCGTCGATGATCAGCTGCACGCGCTCGTCACGCCGATCGACGCCAGCCCAAACCAGGAGGCGGGCCTCAGCCATCAGGTGATCCGCAAGGCGGGCGTAGCTCTTGGGAAACACCACAGCCTCGCAACTTCCGGTGAGATCCTCGAGCTGCAGGATCGCCATGCGATCGCCCTTGCGTGTGGTGACTTGGCGCATTTCAGCCACCATCGCAATGGCACTCACCTTGGCTTTGTCTGGCTGTTCTTCCAGAGAGCCCAAACCAATGGGCGCCAGCAACTTCGACGAGGGTGTGAGCTGTTTGAGCGGGTGATCGGACAGGTAGAAGCCCACCAGATCTTTTTCGAGACGAAGCTTCTCCGTTGGGGGATAGTCCGGCACCGGTGCCGCCTTGGGTGCATGGCTGAGATCCGCCGGCCCATCAGCATCGGCGGCAGGAGCCATCAGATCAAAGAGATTGCCCTGGCCGCTGTCTCGATCTTTGGCCCGTGAGGAGGCCCAGTCGAGCAGCAGATCAAGATCAGCCATCAACTGAGCACGGTTGGCCTGCGGATCCATGGCATCCAGGGCACCGCAGTGAACCAACGACTCCAGGCCACGACGGTTGAGCACCGAGGACGGAATCCGGTCGCACAGATCCGCCAGAGAGCGGAAGGGTCCATCGCTATCGCGGGCGGCAATCAATTGACGGATCGCACCATCACCAAGGTTGCGAACGGCTGAGAGTCCGAACAGGATCCGATCGCCGTTGGGGGTGAAATCCGTGAGTGAAGCATTCACATCCGGAGGCATCACTTCAATCCCCATCGCATTGCAATTGGAGATGTAGCGCTGCACCTTGTCGGCAGCTCCGGCATTCACCGTGAGCAAGGCCGCCATGTAGGCGACCGGGTAATGCGCCTTCAGGTAAGCCGTCTGATACGTGACGGCTCCATAGGCCGTGGAATGGCTCTTGTTGAAGCAGTATTCAGCGAAGAGAACCATCTGATCGAACAGTTCGTCGGCGACCTTTTCATCAACGCCGCGCTCTCCAGCACCCTGAACGAAAATGCCGCGGTGCTTCTGCATCTCGGATACTTTTTTCTTGCCCATCGCCCGCCGGAGCAGGTCGGCCTGACCCAGGGAGTAGCCGGCCAGATCCTGCGCGATCCGCATGATCTGTTCCTGATACACCATGATTCCGTAGGTCTCGGACAGGATCGGCTCAAGAATCGCGTGGGCGAAGTCGATCGCCTCCCGGCCGTGCTTGCGGTTGATGAATTTGGGAATCAGGCCAGCATCGAGGGGACCCGGTCTGTAGAGGGCAAGGATCGAGGAGATGTCTTCCAGGGATGACGGCTTGAGATCACGCACGATCTGCCGCATTCCGCTGGATTCCAACTGGAAGATCCCCTCCAGATCACCTCTCGCCAGAAGTGCAAAGGTCTCTTCATCCTGGGGCGGCAGTTTGTCGGGGTCGACACGGGTGCCACTGCTCACCTCCACCAGTTCGAGGGTCTTTTCGATCATCGTGAGGTTCTTCAACCCCAGGAAATCCATCTTCAACAGACCCATGGATTCCACGTCTTCCATGAAGTACTGCGTGATCACCTGACCATCGTTGTTGCGCTGCAACGGCACCAGTTCATCGAGGGGTTCAGCAGCGATGACCACACCAGCTGCGTGAACACCGAAGGTTTTGTTGGTGCCTTCAATCCGCATCGCCATGTCCACCCAACGCTTCACCGTTGGATCCGCCTCATATTTCTCGCGAAACTCGGGGTTGGGGGATTCCTCACCGATCATCGCCTTGAGCTTGGCGGGCTTGCCGCGAACCACCGGGATCAGCTTCGCCAGACGGTCGGCATCGCCGTAGGGAATGTCGAGCACCCTGGCCACATCCTTCAAAACCGCCTTTGACGTCATCCGGTTGAAGGTGATGATCTGGGCCACCTTGTCCTCGCCGTAGCGCTCTGTGACATAGTCGATCACCTCACCACGACGCTCGATGCAGAAGTCGGTGTCGATATCAGGCATCGACTTGCGTTCCGGATTGAGGAAGCGCTCGAACAACAGGCAGTTGGTGATCGGATCAATGTTGGTGATTCCCAGGCAGTACGCGACAAGCGACCCTGCGGCGGAGCCACGACCCGGACCGACGGGAATGTTCTGTTCCCGGGCAAAACGGATGTAATCCCAGACCACCAGGAAGTAGGTGGGGAATCCCATCTGCTCCATGATCTTGAGCTCATGGGCCATGCGCTCGGCGTAGTCGTCGGGCAAGGAAGCCTCAGGACTGAGCTCGAGCCGATCCCGCAATCCCTGCTCCGTCACCTCCCGCAGATAGCTGACGGGGGTGTGGCCCTCGGGGATGGGGAAGCGGGGCATCTGATAGCGGCCAAGGATGTCGTAAGGCTCCACCTTCTCGGCCACCTTGACGGTGTTGGCGATCGCTTCTTGTACCACTTCAGGCTCGAGGTGATCCCCGAAGAGAAGGCCCATCTCCTCTTCGGTTTTGATGTATTCGGTGCCGGTATAACGCAGCCGCTTCTCATCGGTGATCAGCTTGCCGGTGAGCACACAGAGCAAGGCATCGTGGGCTTCAACGTCCTGCTTGCTCAGGTAGTGGGCATCGTTGGTCGCAACGATCTGGATGCCGAGTTCCTTGGCAATTTTGACGATCTCGACGTTGACGATCCGATCCTCAGGAGATCCGTGGTCCTGGATCTCGAGGTAGTAGTCGTCGCCGAAGACCTCCTGATACCAAGCCGCCACCTTGCGTGCCACATCGGGGCGACCCCGCAGAATCGCCTGGGCAATCTCGCCACCGAGGCAGGCCGTGGCGATGATCAGGCCTTCGCTGTGTTGCTTCAGCAGCTCTTTGTCGATGCAGGCACGGGAGAAGATCCCGCGTCCCCGCATCCCCCGCAGGTGGCTGATGCTGGTGAGCTTCACCAGATTGCGGTAGCCGGTGGCATTTTTGGCCAGCACCACCAGGTGATATCGCTTCTCTTTCTTGGGTTGCGGGTCGTCAATGGACCCGTTGATCACATACATCTCGTTGCCGATGATCGGCTTGAGATCAGATCCCTGACAGAGCTTCAGCAGCTCAATCGCGCCGTACATCACGCCGTGATCTGTCAGGGCGATGGCAGGCATGCCCAGCTGCTTCGCCCGCTCCACCATGGCCGGCAACTGCGACGCGCCATCGAGAAGGCTGTAGTCGCTGTGGTTGTGGAGAGGAACGAAAGGCATGGGGTCAGGTTAGGACCTGACGCAAGATCCAGCGTTCAGGGAGAACAGAAGCCCCCACATGTGGCGCAACTCAGGGAACCAGAACAGCTTCCGGGCGCGATGCAAACACCTGCGCAGCCTGCTCGTACTGATGGGCCACCTGAAGCAGACGCGGTTCATCCAACACATTGCCAATCAGTTGCATCCCGATGGGCAGACCCGCCGCACTGAATCCACAGGGAACACTGATGGCCGGGAGTCCAGCCAGGTTGACCGGAATCGTCAGCAGGTCAGCCAGATACATCGCCAGAGGGTCGTCGGCGTGGGCGCCAGCCTTGAAGGCCGTGGACGGCGCTGTTGGCGTCAGCAGCACATCCACACTCTGGAAGGCCGCATCAAAGTCCCGCCGGATCAGGGTGCGCACCTGCTGCGCCTTTTTGTAGTAAGCATCGACGTATCCGGCGGACAGGGCGTAGGTGCCGATCAGGATTCGTCGTTGCACCTCAGCGCCAAATCCTTCAGCTCGGCTTCGCGCCGTCATCGCGGCAAGGCTCTCGGCGTCATCGGCACGGAAGCCATATTTGACACCGTCGTATCTCGCCAGATTGGCGGACGCCTCCGATGGGGCGATCACGTAGTAGGTGGCGATGCCGTCATTGAACCGGGGGCAGCTCACCTCCACCAATTCAGCACCAAGAGCCTCAAGCTGGGCAGCAGAGGCCTGCACCGATGCTTTCACCTCAGGATCGAGGCCTTCGGCGTCGAAACACTCCTTGATCACCCCCACCTTGAGGCCCTTAATGGACTGGCTGAGGCCGGCGCTGAAATCAGGAACCGCCGCATCAAGACAAGTGGAATCGCGCGAGTCGGGCCCGGCAATCACCTGAAGCAGTTCGGCCACATCAGCAACGCTGCCGGCGAATGGACCCACCTGATCGAGGGAACTGGCAAAGGCCACCAGACCCCAACGGCTGACGCGTCCATAGGTGGGCTTGAGGCCCACCACTCCACAGAAGGATGCCGGTTGGCGGATGGAACCACCGGTGTCGGAACCAAGGGAAGCGACGCAACTGCCGGCGGCGACAGCCGCTGCGCTGCCACCGGAGCTTCCACCCGGCACATGGGCGGTGTTCCAGGGGTTCTGTGTGGCACCGAACGCGGACGTTTCGGTTGAGCCACCCATGGCGAACTCATCCAGATTTGTCTTGCCCACCAACACACCTCCGGCCTGCCAGAGCCGCTCGGTGACCGTGGATTCGTAGGGCGGCACGAACTGCTCGAGCATGCGGCTGGAACAGGTGGTGCGAACGCCTTTGGTGCAGAGGTTGTCCTTGATCGCTAGCGGCAATCCCGCCAGGGGGCCAAGGGCCTCACCGGCGGCCCGGGCTTCATCAATGCGGGACGCTTCAGCACGGGCCTGATCGGCCGTGACTTCAACAAAAGCGTTCAGCGAAGGCTCAGAACTTTCGAGCCGCTTGAGGTGCTGATCAACGAGCTCGCGGGAGGAAACCTCGCCGCTCTGCAGTTGCTGACGCCACGCGCTGATCGTCATGTCCCTGCGATCCATTGCAGCAAGGACGCTATCAGCCGCAGGATCAGCCCTCAGCTGAGATGGTGAGGGGCTCGGAGCGCCGGGTCCGCAGCAGGGAATGGCTGATCGACTGGGGTTGCTCCGACTTGACGTCGTCCAGGAAGGAGCTGAGCTCGCTCTCCAGCCCCTTGCGGGTGATGAAAGGACCGAACCAATAGGTCACATCAGGGCCTGAGGTCTGAACACGCGCCCACCAAGCGACTCCAAAGCCATTGGCAAGGCTGCGCAGCGGCCGAATCAGGGGACTCATGGGAGGAACAGGACCTCGGGGCATTGTGCCCCGAGATCTTGGTAAACCGCACTGTTTTCAGGGAGATAGCTGGATGTTCTGATCGAACGACAAGGCAGCATCCGGCTGCGATGGGTTCAGATCGAGATCAATCCGATCTTCTGGGGCCTTCTCCGCAGGAGCTTCAGGCTGTTCAGAGACAGCAGGCTGTTGAGGCAGTGCAGCAATCTCTGACGCCTCAGTTGCATCAACGGGCGATTCAGCTCCTGCAAGCTTCGGCCGCCGGATCGGCGGAGACGGTGACTGGCCGTGAATGTCCTTCATCCAGTTGCGCCGGGCCACCTCGTACACGCAAAGGGCTGTGGCGACAGAGGCATTGAGGCTCGGTGTGATGCCCCTCAGCGGGATGCGAACCAACTGGTCGCAATGACGCCGGGTCATCAGCGACAGGCCCTGGTCTTCGGATCCGGTGACCAGCACCATCGGCCCACTGAGGTCAACATCGGTGAGGGTCACATCCCCTTCAGCGGCAAGACCCACCACCCTGTAGCCGGCGTCTTTGAGCTTTTCCAGGGAACGATTGAGGTTGACAACGCGGGCCACAGGCAGGTGTTCCAGGGCTCCAGCCGCCACCTTGGCAGCGGAACCGGTCAAGCCAGCACTACGGCGCTGGGGGATCACAACACCGTGGGCTCCCATGGCCTCAGCGGAACGAACAACCGCCCCGAGGTTGTGGGGGTCGGTGACACCGTCCAAAGCCACCAACAAGGGGGGTTCCCCCAGATCCGAGCAGCCCTCGATGAGGCTGTCGAGATCAAGGGTCTCCGCCGCCGCCGTCTGCAGGGCGATGCCCTGGTGAACGGACCCACCTGTGATCTGTCCGAGCCTGGCCCAGGTCACCTCTTCCACGAGAACCCCCGAAGCCTTGGCATCACGCAGGAGCTGGAGAAATTTGGAGGCACTGCGCATCTCCGCAGTGCACCAAATGCGATGGATGGGGCGTCCGGCCTCCAAGGCGGCCTGGGTGGCATGACGCCCCCAAATCAGATCGTCCGCTGGCGGAGTGGCCGCTGCAGCCTCCGGTGCTGCATCCGGCCGCTGAGGACGAGCCTCGTCAAAGCGAGATCTGGAGCGCTGGGACGGTTGGCGCCGCTCATCCCCGGAGCGACGGCGGTCGCCGTACCGATCGTTGCGATCGCGAAAACGTCCAGGCCCTGAGCGTTCGTTTTGAGAGCCCGAACGGGAAGCGTTCTGATCTCGGTCGAAGGAACGGGAGCGGTTGCCGAACCGCTCTTTCGGGCTATCAACGAAACGTTCTCCGGATCGATCACTTGGTCGATCACCGAAACGATCCCCAGACCGCTCCTTGAACCGATAACCGGGTCGATCACCGGAACGCTCAGCAAAGCGGTTACCGGGCCGGTCACCACCTCGCGACTGGTCCCACTCTCCATCCCGTGGAGCGCGTCGTTCGCGATAACCGCCGCCATCACGCCCTGGTTTGGCGTAGGGGGAACGACCACCATCGAAACGACGGTTGCTGGGCATGGGGCGACCGCTATCAGATCGCCCCATCGAGGAGCGGCCAGCGGATGCTCGTCCACTCGCCGGCCTTCCTCCTGGTGGTCGACCGCCCCCACCTCCCCCTGGCCCCGAACGTCCATCGCGGGATGGGCCGCTGGAGCGGCGTTCAAAGCGAGGGCTCATGGTGTGCGAGGCAACGTTATGGGTTGGATCCGGCTTGCTCCAGGTGATCGAAGAGCTCCGCAAGCCGGGCTGGATTGTTCAGAAACAGCCAGCCCACCATTGTCTCAAATCCTGTGGCCCTCCCATAAACCGCAGCGTCCGCACGCCGTGGACCCCGACCGGCACTGTTGCGGCCGCGACGCACCAGGTCGAGTTCCTCTGAACTGAGAAGTTCATGGGCTTCCAACCAGCTCAGCAGGCGGGACTGGGCATCAGCTCGAACATCGGCCACCACAGCCCGGTGCAATTGATCAGAGCGCCCAGGCCTTGCTCCATGGCGCAGCCGTTGGTGCAGCTCCCAGACGGCATCGCCAATCCAAGCCAGTTGCAATGGTCCCAACGGTTCGTTGATGCCGCTGGGACCCTGGTTGCGTATCCAGTCGCTCAAGCGGCCAGCTGGTTCAGAGCTGTCGGAAGATCCTCCACCAGATGGAGAAACTCCTCAAGACGCACCAACTTCACGGTCTGCGACACCCTGGTGTTCCCAACCAGCAAGAAAGACCGCTTGGAATCCGTGCATTGCTTGGCCAGCTGCACCAGGGCACCAAGACCGGATGAATCCAGGAAATCGATCTTGCTGAGGTCAAGAACAGCCGGAAGCTTGTTGGCTTTCAAGACATCAGCCACGTACTCCATGAACTGCTTCTCGGAGTACGCATCCAACTGGCCGGTGAAATGAAACACCAAACAGCCATCTTTCTGTTCAAATCCGCCCCGGAGAGAGACGGTCAGTCGCTGCAGTTCGCTGATGGGATCAAGCCCCCCAGGCATCATCGGCACGAAGTGTAGTGATGCTGAGCGTGGGCTACCACCTGATCAACGGCGATCAGCCATCAGCGTCACAAAGCGGCCGAAATGATGATCCGCATCATGGGGGCCCGGACTGGCTTCCGGGTGGTATTGCACCCCGAAAACGGGCTTCTGACGGTGGGCAATCGCCGCCACGGTGCGGTCGTTCAGATTGAAATGGGTGACGTCCACGACGCCTTGGTCCAGGGAGTCGGCGGACAGGGCAAAACCGTGGTTCTGACTGGTTATCTCAACCTGGCCTGTGGTGCCACAGGGGTGGTTCAAACCACGATGGCCATAGGGGAGCTTGAAGGTCTCGCCACCGAGGGCCAAACCAAGAATCTGATGCCCCAGACAGATCCCGAACAGCGGCAGATTGGGCTCGTCCAGCAATGACTTGGCCAGAGCAATGCCCTTGCTCACAGCCGCCGGGTCGCCAGGGCCGTTGGACAGGAAGACACCATCCGGGCGATGGGAGCGAACCGTGGCCAGATCCGTGTCTGCCGGCAGAACCGTGACATCACAGCCGTGGGCAACGAGGCGATCGAGAATGGCGCGCTTGATGCCGAAATCGATGGCGACAACACGGAAAGGTGCATCGCTGCGGCGCTGCAGGCGTTGATCGAAGCCCACAGAGCAGGCCTGGTTCCACTGGTAAGGCTGCTTGGTGGTGACGCGGTCCGCCAGGTTCAGACCCTGCATCGACGGGGCCTGCTTCAGGAGCTCCAGCAACTGCGCCGGGGTCTGGCCGTCACTGCTGATCACGCCATTCATGGCCCCCACCTCACGCAGGTGACGCACCAGGGCACGGGTGTCCAAACCGCTGATGCCCACCAGCTGGTGGGTCTGCATCCAGCTCTCAAGGGACTGTTCACAGCGCCAGTTGCTGGGAACTGGGGCCAGCTGGCGGGCAATCACGCCACGGGCATGGGGGCGATCAGCTTCTTGATCGTCAGCATTCACCCCGGTGTTGCCGAGTTCGGGATAGGTGAAGCTCACCAGCTGCCCGGCGTAGGAGGGGTCTGTCAGCACCTCCTGGTAACCGGTCATGCCGGTGTTGAACACCACCTCACCGATGGTGGTGCCGCGATGGCCGAAGCCGACACCGGTGAGAACCGTGCCATCGGCAAGGACGAGATAAGCCTTGTCTGATGGGGAATCGGGCATCGAAGGGCCGCCGCAGGTCATCAGTCACTCATTCTCCATCTCCGTCGGACAGGGCATCCCGCAGAGCCACAAGCTTGTCCCAGGCCTTGCCCTGGTTGAGAACAGCCAGAGCCTGAGCAACAGCAGCCGGCAGCTCGCCTTGCAGCCCGGCAGCCCAGAGCACCAGTGCTGTGTTGAAGGCCACCACCTCCGTTTGCGCCTGGGAACCCTGTCCCTGCAGAACGTTCTGAAGGATCTGCTGGTTCACAGCGCAGTCACCACCACGCAGCTGATCGAGACCGGCACATTTCAATCCCAGGTCTTCAGGAGACACCTCTTTTGTGGTGATGCCCCCGGATTCAATCAGCCGCAAGGCATTGGGACCCGCCAAGGAAGCCTCATCGAGGCCCCCAGCACCATGAACCACAACCGCACGGCTCAAGCCCAATTGCTGCAGAGCTCCCGCCATGGGATCGAGAAGCTCCGGTCGTGCCACGCCAAGAACCTGCGCCTGAGGCTGCAGCGGATTGACCAGGGGGCCGAGCAAATTGAACACCGTGCGCACCCCCAGGCTGCGTCGCAGCGGGGCCAAATTCACAAGAGCTGGGTGCCAGGCGGGAGCGAACAGGAAGGTGACACCGGTGCCCGGCAAAGCCTCCACCACCTTGTTCAACGGAGCCTTGAGGTTGAGACCGAGCCCCTCAAGCACGTCGGCTGAGCCGACTTTGCCGCTGGCGCTGCGGTTGCCGTGCTTGGCCACGTTGACCCCGCAAGCCGCGGCGGTGAAGGCGACAGCCGTGGAGATGTTGAAGGTGTCTGCACCGTCACCACCGGTACCGCAGGTGTCGACCATGGCCAGATCGGGCTGGGGGCAGGGAAGGGGGCAGGCCTCGCGAAGGACAGCCGCCATGGCAGCCAACTCATCGGCCACCATCCCCTTGGCCCTCAGACCAGCCAGGAACGCCCCGGTCTGCACAGGCTCGAGCTGTTCGGCCAGCCAGGCACGCATCAGGGTAGTGGCATCGTCTGAGCTGAGGTTGTTGCCCTGCAGCAGATGCTCCAAGCAACCGGACCAGGAACGGGGGTCTGAGGACATTGAGGGGAGCTGGCAGTAAAAAACCCGGGGTGCAAGGCACGCCGGGCCAGGTGATGGGGACATCCCCACTATCACTCAGATCACCAGCGAACGACCAGCCGTTGAAGCCGGATGCCTAGGTTGGCCTGCCAACGGGACCCACGAGCTCGCATGGCCGCCCTTCGTCTCGACCTGATCGGCCGCTATCTGCGTCCCCACCGCCGCACCGTGCTGCTGGGCGCCATCGCCTTGGTGGTGGTCAACGTTCTACGGGTCACGATCCCGATGGAAGTGCGCAGCGTTGTGGACGAGCTGCAGGAGGGATTCAGTTACGCCGGCGTGCTTCGCCAGGCGGGATGGGTTGTGCTGCTTGCCAGCACCATGGGTGTGATCCGGCTGGCCTCGCGACAACTCATCTTCGGCGTGGGTCGCCAGGTGGAAGTGGATCTGCGTCAGCGCTTGTTCGAGCACATGCTGCGCCAGGAACCCGATTGGGTTCAGATCAAGGGCAGCGGTGAAGTGATCAGTCGCGCCACCAGCGATGTGGAAAACATCCGACGCCTGCTTGGCTTCGCGATTCTCAGCCTCACCAACACGCTGCTGGCCTATGCGCTGACGCTGCCGGCGATGTTGGCAATCGATCCGTGGCTAACCCTGGCCGCAGTTGGTCTCTACCCCGTGATGCTCAGCTCAGTGCGCCTGTTCGGCGGGCGCATGATGCGTCAGAAGCGTGAGCAACAGGAAGAACTCTCCGCCCTCAGCAACCTGATTCAGGAGGATCTCTCGGGAATCGGGGCCATCAAGATCTACGGCCAGGAGGGAGCGGAACAAGAGGCATTCGCCACACGCAACCGCCGCTACCGCGACAGCGCCATCCGGCTGGCGAAAACCCAAAGCACCCTGTTTCCGCTGCTGCAGGGCATTTCCTCACTTTCTGTTCTTTTGCTGCTGGCCATCGGCAGCGGCCAGCTCGAAGCCGGTCGTCTGAGCATTGGGGCACTGGTGGCCCTGATCCTCTACGTGGAGCAGCTTGTCTTCCCAACGGCTCTGCTGGGATTCACGCTCAACACCTTCCAGACCGGCCAGGTGAGCCTCGAGCGGGTGGAGGAGTTGCTGAAACGGGAACCAAAGATCAAAGACCCGGATCCCTCTGATGTTCAGTCCCATCCATCGACCAAACGCCGTGGGCGTTTTGAAGCCCACGGCCTGACGGTGCATTACGAGGGTGCTGAACAGAACACCCTGAATGGCTTGAGCTTCTGCATCGAGCCAGGGGAGTTGGTGGCTGTGGTGGGGGCCGTGGGCTGCGGCAAGACGACGCTGGCTCGGGCCTTCGGTCGCATGGTTCCACTCGAACCCGGACAGCTGTTCCTGGATGGCGTGGATGTCACCCAGATGCCCTTGAAGACGTTGCGCCGTGATGTGGCGATCGTTCCCCAGGAGGGCTTTCTGTTCACCAGCACCCTGGCGGACAACCTCCGCTATGGCGAGCCTGAGGCCAGTGATCAGCGGGTTGAAATGGCGGCCGACCAAGCCCGCCTGGCTGATGACGTGAAGGGCTTCCCCGATGGTTTCGGAACCATCGTTGGGGAACGCGGCATCACGTTGAGTGGTGGTCAGCGTCAGCGCACAGCCCTGGGCCGGGCCTTGCTGATGTCGGCGCCGGTGTTGGTTCTCGACGACGCCTTGGCCAGCGTCGACAACAACACAGCAGCGGCGATTCTGGATTCGATCCGTGCTCAGGATGATCGAACCATCGTGATGATCAGCCATCAACTTTCAGCCGCAGCGGCCTGTGATCGCATCCTGGTGATGGAAAACGGACGGATCGTTCAACAGGGACACCACAACGCCTTGATTCATCAGCCGGGTGTCTACAAACGTCTCTGGGAGCGTCAGCAAGCTTCGCAACAGCTGGATGCGCTGGCTTCCTGAAGAATCCCCGGGCGATTTCTGACAACAGCAACGTCCGTGGCTTAGCTGTGAAGGCAACTCCTTGCCTATGAACAGCGGATCCCCCTTTGCGGTGCGCTGCACGCTCACCTTTGGCGATATCTACGGACAAGTGCTGGCCTGGATGGCTGTCATTTTTGTAAGCCTTGCTGCGGGACTTGCCCTGATGGGCTCGTCGCGACCGGTGTTTGCGCTGGTGGGCGTGGGGCTGATCTTGGTGCTCAGCCTGCCGTTTCTGCTTTTCGCCTTCGTCACAACGCTGCTGAATCACATTCAGCTCAACCCCGTTGAAGGTGAAGCCAACGCGTCTTAGGCCCACCCCCTCCGCCACGGCCACCCCAAGATGGTTCGGCAGAACGAGGCCAATGTTCCTTGATCGGCCCACAGCAGAAATGTCTGCTGTGGGCGAGATGACTGTTTCAACAGAAAGAACAGACTATTTTCCTCTTGGGGACACACCTTTTTGAATCAACAAGCCATCAATCAATGGCTCGTTATTGATTGATCCATCACATTCATCTTGCTGGCTGGACATATTCCAGCCAGCAGCACAATCTCCTCAACCCCTGATGGCGTTCTCCATGCTTCAGCAGCCAAACGCGCCTGAAGCTCCGGCTCGCTTAAAAACGTCTCAGCTACAGCAGGATTCAGGCCGAAAACTACAGACAAAAGAATCGACCCCAACCTGAACTACATTGCCCAAAAAAGATCCTCTCCTCAAAACGAACTTTTGAGTCGTTGCTTGCATCCCTCATTTGCAGAGCAATCACATGGACGTTCACTGTTTGCCGTTCA
>ENA-OSEY01001491-OSEY01001491.1-marine-metagenome-genome-assembly--contig:-NODE-1491-length-16133-cov-10.535563_pt1 | contig 16133 bp, 10 predicted proteins | sample MGYA00248465_ERZ534230 | MGnify/ENA primary metagenome ERZ534230 (study PRJEB26409, sample SAMN06344110) | marine metagenome | isolation source: Sea water from surface | place: Atlantic Ocean:Southern...
TGTTATTTTGTCAATTTTTAATAAGCCAAGTTCAGTATCTACTGTAATTTCTGCCATCTGAGCTCCATATCCATAAATTGCATACGGTATTCCTTGCCCATTTTCATCTAAAGATGTAGTTGGTGGGTCATATGTTTCTTCAGCAATTAGAACATAATCATTTTCAATTAATTGAAGTTTAGTTAAATCAATTTTTTGTCTCTTATCTTGATTGGAAATTATAAGTTCATTTTTTTCAATTTTAATTAAAGAGTCGTTTCCCATGTTGCTAAGTCTAAGTATTTCAGATCTAAGTTTAAACCCTGCATTGTAAGCAGCTTTTCCAGTTACATAAGTTTGTCTAGAAGCTGAGGTTTTACCACAATCAGGGGTTAAAAATGTATCAGGGCTAACTAGGTTTATATTTTCAATGGACACACCAATTGCATCCGCTGTAATTTGTGCAATGACCGTATTTGAACCTTGTCCAATATCTGTTGCCCCTTGATGTAAAGAAATTCTGCCATCTTTAGTTAATCCAATTTTAATTGTTGATGGGTTAGGAAGGGCTGTGTTACCACAACCATACCAACAAGTAGCAATACCAACACCTTTTTTATATCTTTTTGAGGTTTTATTAAAAGTAATGTAACTTTCTTTTTTTTGTTTCCAATTTTCTTTTAAGGCTTCTAAACAATCAATAATTCCTACCGAATCTAATTTTTGACCACATACAGTTTTATCACCATCTTTTAATGAATTCTTTAATCTGAATTCTAATTGATCAATCTGAAGTTTGTCGGCGAGTTGATCCATTAATGTTTCTTGCAATGCTGTTGCTTGTGGAACACCAAATCCACGAAATGCTCCAGCAACAGGGCCATTGGTATGAATTGCTCTTCCAACAGCTTGGTAATTTGGAACTCTATATGGTCCACTTGCATGAACTGGAACACGGTTAGCAACTGTAGGTCCCCAGCTTGCATAAGCACCAGTATTAAAATCTCCAGAGAAGTTTATTGAATTTAAAAAACCTTTACTATCACATGAAATTGAAGAACTCATCAATCCAGGATGTCTTTTTGTTGTTGATATCATGGATTCATTTCGAGAATATACAATTCTACAGGGTTTTTTTGTTTTTAGAGCTACTAGGCCAAGATAAGGTTGAATTGATATATCTAGTTTTGACCCAAATCCACCGCCAGTTGCAGAAGGTATTATTCTGATATTATCTGGCTCCATATCTAATATTTTAGCAGTATCATCTCTATCCATATAGGGGGCTTGAGTACAGGCTTGTATAACTAAAACATTTTTCTCCATCCAAGCTGACCCCGCTTCAGGTTCAATGTACGCATGTTCAACATAAGAAGTTTCTAAAATTCCATTTACTTTAAATTCAGTAGAAACATTTTTTTCAGGATTTCCAGTTAAAACCTTTCCAAAAGTTAAAATATTATTTTCTAAGTTTTCATTTCCAATTTTAACTTTAGTGTTTAAGGAGTCGTCAATTGTCATTACATCATCATCTTTTTTCCAGGTGATAGGAAAAGTATCCAGATTTAAATTTTTAATACTATCATATGAACCAGCTATAATTGCTACAGCCTCTCCACGAAAATTGACTTTCTTTTTTGCTAAGACTGGTTGGTCAGCAAATGGTGGAATAACACCAAAAATATTTTTCCCTGGTATATCTTTTTCTGTTAGAACTATCTCGATTCCATGGTTTTTTTCGATCCAGTCTTTATAATTACCAATTGTAAATGATGCTCTGTTAAATGGAGATCTTAAGACTTTAATTAGCAAAGAATTTTCTGGTGAAAAATCATCTCCAAATATTTCAGTGCCATCTAACTTTTTTTCACCATCAATTCTTTCAATTCTTTTCCCAACCTCTTTCATGTTATTGGAAGAAGTATTTTTATTTTCTGTAATTTTATTAACATTCATTACTGCGTTGATAATTTTTTGATATCCAGTACATCTGCATAAAACTCCAGAGAGAGCAAATTCCACTTCTTCTTTTTTTGGAAATTTATTTTTTCTAAGGAGCGCTAGAGCAGACATGATTATTCCAGGGGTACATATCCCACATTGAGCGGCACCATGAATTGATAAAGATTTTTTTAAAAGAATAAATTGCTTATCTTCACTAACTCCCTCGATAGTTTCAATTTTTTTATTTTTGATTTTTCCTAAAGTTAAAAGACAAGAGCAAAAAGGATTATCATCCATTAAGATAGTGCAGGAACCGCAATCACCAGCATTACAACCAACTTTTGTCCCTTTAATTTTCTGGCTTTCCCTTAAAAATTCACTCAGTCTGACATTTAAATTTTCAATAGATGAAACTTTTTTTTTGTTTAATGTAAATTTTATAGTTTCTTTGTGAAAATTCATCTTGCAATCTCTTGTTTATTGATAGCATCTTTAACAACATCTTTTATTAATAACTGAGATGCTTTTAATCTATAAACGTGTGTTGATCTTATGTCGGTAATTGGTGAAATTTCGTTTAACTGACTAAAATCAACTTGATTAAAAATATCTTCATTTATGTCTTTTTTAATTAATTGACGTTCTATTGAAAAAATTCTTTTTGCTACCTCACTACATGACCCAACACTAATAGAAATATCTTCTATAATATTGTTTGAAATAAGTATACGACAAGCTACCATGGAAATTGATATTACAAGATATTTTCTAGCCCCAATTTTTCTAAAAGATGAGCTTCCATTTTCTTTTTCTTTTGGAATTATTATTGAAGTTAATATTTCACCCTGTTCCAGTTTCGTTTTTCTGGAACCCAATATAAATTCATCTATAGGAATAATTCTTTGATTATTTGCAGATGATAATTCTAACTTTGCATCTAAGGCAAGCAAGCACGGTATGCTATCAGCAGCTGGGGACGCATTACAAATATTACCACCAATTGTCCCTAAGTTTTGAATTTGTATTGAGCCAACTTCCTTGGCACATGCTTTTAACATGTCATAACAACTGGGCAAATTTTCATTTATTATATCTGTCCAAGTTGTAGCAGAACCAATTTTAGTTTCTTTACTATTAAACTGAAAACCTTTGATAGACTTGATATTAGTTATGTCCAATATATTTTTATCTAAAGACATGTTATTTGTTATTGGAAATAAATCAGTACACCCTGCAGCAATTGTTAAGTCACTGTTGTTTTGTAATACATCAAGAGCAGAGTTCAAGTCATTTGGTTGAAAATAATTCATTATTGATTTTGCAAATTTTAAATTTTAATCATATTGTAAATTCTTATTTTATTATTAATCAAGTAATTTGTTACATATTATGGCCCAGATAAAAGATAATTTAGTTGGAATTGATGTAGGGGGAACTTTTACTGATTTAATTTGTTTTGATTCTAAATCAAAAAGTTATAATTTTACAAAAGTTTTTACATCTGCAAAAAATCAATCACAGGGTGTTTTGAATGCAATTGATAAAGCTTCAATTAATTTAAAAAAGCAAGACCTTATAATTCATGGAACTACTACTACTACAAACGCTTTACTTGAAAGAAAAATTTCAAAAACAGCGTTAATAACTACAAAAGGTTTTAGAGATGTTCTTGAGTTAGGTAGAAGAACAAGACCTTTCCCTTATGGATTGATAGCAGATTTTAAACCACTAATCCCTAGAAACTTAAGATTTGAAGTAGAAGAGAGAATTGATTTTAAAGGCAATGTTTTAAAGAAACTTAATGAAAGTGAATTATTAAAAATCTTAAAAAAAATAAAAGAATTAAATTGTGAATCCATAGTGATTCATTTTTTACATTCATATGCCAACTCTTATCATGAAGTAAAAGCAAAAAATTTAATTTTAAAAAATTGGGCTAATAAGTATGTTACAGCAGGTCATGAAATACTCTCAGAAAGCAGAGAATTTGAAAGAGGTGTAACAGCTTCGATTAATGCTTCAGTTCAACCCATACTTGAAAATTATATTTACGATTTACAACAAAGACTTAGAAACAATGGTTACAAAAAAGAACTTCTAGTAATGAATGGTAATGGGGGAACTGTTTCTTCAAAAATTGTTTCAAAAGAAGCTGCAAAGACAGTAATGTCAGGTCCAGCTTCAGGAGTAATAGCTGCAACATATGTGAGCAAATTATCAAAAGTTAAAAATATAATAACCTATGACATGGGTGGAACATCTACTGATGTGTCACTTGTTGTAAACAACAAGCCAGCAGTATCTTCTGAGACTGAAATTGAATATAGTATGCCTGTTCACGTTCCTATGGTTGATGTAAGAACAATAGGTGCAGGAGGGGGGTCAATCGCTAAGATTAATGAAGCTGGTTTACTTGAAGTTGGTCCTGAAAGTTCTGGATCTGATCCAGGTCCAATATGTTATGGAAATGGAGGAAAAAATCCTACTATATCAGATGCAAATTTTTTACTTGGAAGACTAAATCCAGAATCTTTAAATATAAAAGAAAATATTAAAATTAAAGAAGATACAAAATCAATTTTAGAGAATGAAATTTCTAAAAAATTAAAACTGAATAATTACCAATCTGCAGAAGCAATTCTTAAAATAGCAAATAATAAAATGGCAAATGCCATTCGTATGGTTTCAATATCTGTTGGAGAGGACCCAAGAGAATTTAATCTTTTTTCTTTTGGTGGAGCTGGTCCAATGCATGCTTGCGAATTAGCAAGAGAATTAGATATTCCAAAGGTTTTTATACCTGCTAGGCCTGGACTGACAAATGCTCTTGGTTGTTTAGTAGCTGATTTGAGACAAGATTTTACACAAACACTTAATATTTCCTTAGAAGAAACTAATATAAAAAACTTACACTCTATACTAGAAAAATTTAAAAGTGACGGTGTTTCATTAATAAAAAAACAAAAAGTTGAAATTGAAAAATTTTATATAGAGTTTAGCTTAGATATGCAATTTTTAGGACAAACTCATATTATTAAAATTCCTCTTAAAGATGCAAAACCTTCTAAAAATTTTATCAATAAGGAGTTTGAAAATATTTATTTTAAGAGATTTAAAGTAAAGTTAGAAAAAATTTTACCAATTATTGTTAATATAAATGTATCAGTCATTGGCAAAAGAAAGGAACTGGACTTAAAAAAATTAATTAACTTTACCAAGAGTGAAAAAATTTCTTACAGAAAAGTTTATTTCAATGGAAAGTGGCACAGGACACCGATTTATTTAAGAGAAAATTTATTCCCTAAATTTAAACAAAATGGACCTGCAATTATTGAACAATTAGATACAACAATTGTAATACACCCCAAGGACAATTTTTTTGTGGATGATTTTGGGAACATTATTATTGAGATATATAATGATTAAAGTTGATAAAATTACATTAGGTGTAATTCAAGCTGGTTTACAACAAGTTTGTGATGAAATGGATCTCTCTTTTTCACGTTCTGCTTTTTCTCCTGTGATATCAGAAGCAAATGACAGGTCAAATGGAATTTATTCTGCAATTAATGGAAGCTTGATTTCGCAGGGGTATAACGGTTTACCGGTCTTTGTTGGTACAATGGAGTATTCTACTTCTGAAATAATCAGACTTATCAAAGAAGAAAAAGTAGAAAAACCAGATCCTGGTGATATTTACATAGTAAATGATCCTTATTTGGGTGGCACTCATTTAATGGATGTAAGGTTTGCAAAACCATATTTCAGAAATAAAAAAATATGTTTTTGGTTGTCAAATACTGGACATTGGCCTGATATTGGTGGGAGTGTCCCTGGAGGTTTTTCTGCTTCTGCTAATTCAGTAGAACAAGAAGGATTAAGATTACCACCTGTAAAATTATTTAAAAAAGGTGTTTTAGATAAAGAGATTTACTCAATTATTTGTTCAAATATTAGGATATCTGAACAAAGGATAGGTGATGTAAAAGCACAAGAGGCCGCATTACTGGTTGGAGAAGAAAGATTAAATCATCTATTTAATAAATTTGGTGATGAACTTATACATAATTCCATAGAGGAACTAAGAAAAAGTGGCTCAAATCAAATGAAATCATTTATAAATCAAATTCCAAATGGCATTTATAAATCTAAAGCTTACGTTGATAGTGATGGCATTAAAAATGTCCCTTTAGAAATAAATCTTGAGGTAAAAAAACAAAAAGATAAACTTATTTTTGACCTTTCTAAATCTTCCCTACCATGCATTGGTCCTATGAACTCAGTGTTTGCTACGACAAAAAGTTCAATATACTTGGCAATGAGACATATATTTCCTGAAGTTGCTATAAATGGTGGTGCTTTTGAACCTTTAGAAATAAAAAGGCCTTCAGGAACATTTTTAGATGCAGTTTATCCTAGGCCAGTTTCTGGGTGTGCTGCAGAAGTTTCACAAAGAATTGCTGAAGCAGTTTTTTTAGCTTTTGTTAATGTTCTAAAGAATAGGGTTACAGCTGCTCCTGCAGGAACTAGTGGGAATTTTGCTTTAGGTGGATTTAATGATTTGAAAGACAGTAATTTTGTTATGTATCAATTATCTGGTGGAGGATATGGAGGTAATTCTTTGAATGATGGCATATCAAATGGATGTTCAACAATTGGTATTTCTAAAGCACCTCCAGTTGAAATAATGGAACAAAAATTTCCAGTTTTATATAATCATTATTCACTTCATGATAAATCTTCTGGTGCAGGAGAATTCAGAGGTGGATTTGGATTAGATTATGAAATAGAAATTTTATGCAAAGAGGCAACAGCAAGTTTTGTAATGGATCATGGGCGATTTGGTCCCCCAGGTGTATTGGGTGGAGCTGATGGTGGTAAAAATAAAGTAAAAATAAAAAGAAAAAATAAAAAAGATTATGTGCCTGAACATTTGTCTAAGGAACAAGATATAAGATTAAAAAAAGGTGATAAAGTTCAAGTTCAAACTCCTGGTGGGGGAGGTTTTGGAAATCCAAAGAAAAGAAAAAAACATTTAATTATTAATGATATATTAGAAGAAAAACTTTCACATAAAGATGCATTAAAAATATATGGAAAAAAAATTATTTGAATTAATAAAATTTAATATTGTTAGATGATTAAACAGGAAATTCATTTAGAGAATGTTTTTAGCAGAAATTTAAAATGTTTCAAACACCGCCCACTAAATATATGGGAATTTATTGAAGAATCTATCAGATTACATTCTAAAAAAACATGTATTATTGACGAAAACAAAAATTATTCATATTCACAAATTTTGAAATTAGTAAACTCTATAGAAACATTGTTTGTGAAATACAATTTTAAAAAGAAAGATAGAATCGGTATACTTTTTGAAAATGATATCAGTTTTGTGATTGTTTCATTGTATTGTATTAGAAGAGGCTTAATACTTGTACCTTTAAATCCTAGATCCTCAAGATTTGAAAATAATACTATTTTAAATGATTGTAATGCAACTGCTGTGGTTTTTGATACATCTTTAACTAATAAAATTTCTGATATAGAAAAAGATGTAATTAAAATTAGTTTTAAACTTGAAGATTTAAATAATCCCTCTAATAAAGATTTTTCCAAGGAAGCTAATTTAATTGATACTGAAACTGCTATAATATTATATACCTCAGGAACAACTGGAAAACCTAAAGGAGCAATGTTAACACATTTTAATGTAATACATTCTTGTTTACATTATAAAAATGCTTTTAATTTAACGTCTAATGATCATTCAATTTTAGTTGTTCCAGCAAGTCATGTTACAGGAATAGTCGCACATTTTTTACTTATGATATTTGTAGGTGGTAGTTTAACTCTTAAAAAGAAATTTGAGGTTAAAGATTTTTTAAACACCGCTGAAGATCATAGGTTAACGTATTTGATTATGGTGCCTGCAATGTATAATTTATGTATTGAAAGAGGAGAATTTAATAGTTCAAGATTGTCTAAATGGAGAATTGGTGGATTTGGCGGAGCACCAATGCCAATTGGCACATTGAAAAAACTAAAAAAAGTTCTTCCAAACTTGTCACTAATTAACATTTATGGGGCAACAGAAACAACTTCTCCAACTACTATAATGCCAAAAGAATATTCAATTGATAAGTTAAATAGTGTTGGCAAATGTGTTCCAACTGGTCAAATAAAAATCATTAATGAAAAACAAGAAGAATTAAGGTCAAATCAACACGGTGAATTATTAATCTCAGGCCCAATGGTTATTCCAGGTTATTGGAATAATGATGTAGCTACAAAAAAAGAATTTACAGAAAATGGCTTTTGGAAATCAGGTGATGTTGGCTTTAAGGATGAGGAAGGTTATATCTATATATTAGATAGAAAAAAAGATGTTATTAATAGGGGTGGATATAACGTTTATTCTTCAGAAATTGAAAATTTAATAAGTTTACAAAATGGTGTTATTGAAGTTGCGGTTATACCTCATCCAGATGAAGTTCTTGGTGAAAAAATTCATGTGGTAATTTTTAAAAATGACACATTGTTAGTTGATCAATTAAAGTTAATTTGTAAAACTAAACTAGCTGACTACAAACAACCTGATTATTGGACAGTTGTCAAAGATTATTTGCCCAAAAATAAAAATGGTAAAGTTATGAAAAAAGATTTATCAAAATTATATAATTTATTTTAAGTAGGAGATAATTTATGAAAGGTTTAATGCAAGATCATCCATTGTTGATTTCATCAATATTTGAGCATGCTATTAATAATTACCCAACCCAAGAAATAGTAAGTAATTCAGTTGAGGGGGGTATTCATAAATATACTTATGAAGACTGGGGTAATAGAACAAAACAATTAGCTAATGCACTAAAGGATTATGGTGTTTTAGAAGGTGACAGAATTGGAACATTAGCGTGGAATGGTTACAGGCATTTAGAACTTTATTATGCAACTTCTTCTAGTGGTTTAATTTGTCATACCATGAATCCAAGGTTACATCACGATCAAATAGCTTACATTGTAAATCATGCAGAAGATAAAATCATTTTTGTCGATTTAAACATTGTAGATTTGATTAAACTAGCAGCGCCAAGCTTTAAATCGGTTAAAGCTATTGTGGTTATGACTGATAGTAAAAATATGATTGATTTAGAATTATCTAATGGAATTGAAGTTTTATGTTACGAAGACTTTATTGATAAAAAACCCATTGAATTTGATTGGCCAAATTTAGATGAAAAAACTGCATCATCGCTATGTTATACTTCAGGAACAACTGGAAATCCAAAAGGTGTATTATATACTCATAGATCAACTGTTCTTCATGCTTATGGGATTAATCTAAAAGATGCAATACCATATGGCGCAAAAGATGTTGTGATGCCAGTTGTACCAATGTTTCATGTAAATGCATGGGGGACACCTTATGCTGCGGCTATGTGTGGAACAAAATTTGTATTTCCTGGTGCTAAATTAGATGGGGAAAGTTTAACTGATTTAATGAATCAAGAGAAAGTAACAATATCATTAGGGGTTCCAACTGTTTGGTTATTACTATTAAATCATTTGAGAGACAGTGGCAAAAAACTAGATACAGTCCAAAGATTAATTATTGGTGGTTCAGCATGTCCAAGAACATTATTTGAAGGTTTTGGGGAAGAATACAATGTAGATGTTATACATGCATGGGGTATGACAGAAATGAGTCCGATTGGAACTGCAAATATGCCTTTATATAATACTACAGTAAAAAATAAAGAAGAATATTATGATCAAAAAATACCTCAAGGAAGAACTGTTTTTGGCCATCAAATGAAGCTCATTGATGATGAAGGTAACATCATGCCAAATGATGGCAAAACACAAGGAAGATTGCTTTCAAGAGGTTATTGGGTTTTAAAAAGTTATTATAATGACGACACTCAAAAAGACAGGTTCTTTGACGGTGGATGGTTTGATACTGGAGATATTGCCACAATTGATAAAAATGGATTTATGACAGTAACAGATAGAAATAAAGATATTATTAAATCAGGAGGAGAATGGATAAGTTCTATTGATTTAGAAAATATTTGTGTAGGCCATCCCTCAGTAGCTAATGCAGCTGCAATTGCAATTCCAGATGAGAAATGGGATGAAAGGCCTATGATTGTTGTTCAACTTTTACCAGGTAAAGAAGTTTCAAAAGATGAAATTTTAAATTTCTACTCAGGTAAAATTGCCAAATGGATGATACCAGATAGAGTAGAGTTTGTAGATAACATACCCTTAGGTGCAACAGGTAAAATTTTGAAAACTAAATTGAGGGATATGTTCATTAATTAGTTAGACCATGTGACGTCTGGCAATTAGTGACCCACCGTCAACTGGTAATACTATTCCAGTAATGTAAGCACTTGCTTTTGAGGAAAGAAAGATAGCTGCTCCTGCCATGTCTTCAGGTACGCCTATTCTTTTTCTTGGTACAGAGTTTATTATTTCTTTTTCATACTTTTTTAAAGTTTCATTCATCATTTGACTTTGAAAAGGTCCTGGAGCAATCGCATTAATGTTAATATTTCTCTCTGCCAATCTATTAGCCAACACCCTTGTTAATTGATGCACAGCAGCTTTTGAAGCGGGGTATGAATATGTTTCAGCTCGAGGTATCCCAATTCCATCAATAGAGCCAACATTAATAACTCTAGAGGGATCCGAATTAGTGCCACTTTTTTCAAGCAATTTAACAAACTTTTGAGTTAAAAAAAATATTGATTTAACATTTGTATCCATAACTTTGTCCCAACCATTTTCTGGAAAATTGTCAAAGTCTGCACCCCAGGCTGCTCCAGCATTATTGACTAAAATATGCAATTTTTTTTCATTTTTATTAATTGTTGAAAATAAATTCTGTATTTCATTTATTTGCGTAAGATCTGCTGGTATTGATATACATTGACCAAACTTTGATAATCTCATGGCTGTATTATCACATTGTTCTTTTTTTCTTGAAGAGATATAAGTTTTTACGCCTTGTTTAACAAAACCTTCAGCAATCATTTCACCTATACCTCTTGATCCACCTGTAATTAAAGCCACCTTACCTTTTATATCAAAAAGATTATCCATATAAACACCTTCACTTGTAATAAAATTTATAATAATTTAATTAAAAAAAAATTAAATTAAAAACATTAGCAACAATGAATACTGAACTTATAGAAGTTAGAAAAGATGAAAAACTAAATGAAGAAAGTTTAAAATTATTTTTCTCAGATTTGTTAAAAAGTAAAATAAATAACTTTAGTTTAAAACAATTTAGCGGAGGTCATGCAAATTTAACTTATTTGATTTCAGTCAATGATGAAGAGTACGTATTAAGAAGACCGCCTTTAGGGCCAATAGCTCCATCAGCTCATGATATGAAAAGAGAGCATAAAGTACAAAGATCATTACATAGTGTTTTTCCTTTAGTTCCAAATAGCATTTATTTTAGTGATGATGTGTCTATTGTAGGAAGTCAATTTCACATTATTGAAAGGAAAAAGGGATTTGTAATCAGAAAAGAATTCCCTGATTTTTTACCATTAAATTTAAATTTCATAAATCAAATGTCTGATCAAATGATAAAGATTTTGTCTGATTTACACAAGATTAACCCTATTAAGGTTGGTTTAGAAAAATTGGGTAGACCAGAAGGTTTTGTAGAAAGACAATTACTAGGGTGGGAAAAAAGATGGAAATTAGCAACAGAAAATACATCACTAAATACTATCTTTGATGATTTACTAGAAAATTTAAAATTAAATATTCCAAAGTCAAAAATTGTTTCGATTATTCATAATGATTTTAAATTAGATAATATAATGTGGAATAATAGTAATTTTTTATCTCCTGAAGCAATATTTGATTGGGATATGTGTACATTAGGCGATCCACTTATGGATTTAGGGCATATGTTAAACTACTGGATAGATAAAGAGGATGATAAAGATGCAAAGCTGATTACTTCTATGCCAACAACTGGAAACAAAATTTTGTTTCCTTTGAAAAGTGAAATTATTAAGCTATATTCTAAATATACGGGTTTTGATGTAAAAAATATAAATTGGTATTACGCATTTGGAGCCTTTAAATTATCTGTTATTTTACAGCAAATTTATGTTAGATATTTAAAAGGGCAAACTAAAGATAAAAGGTTTGCAAATTTTAATAAAAGAATTAATGCTCTGATTAAAAGAGCACATGGAATAAATTTAAATGAGGTTGGAGAAAAGTAATGAATTTTGAGTTTTCTAATAAAGTTATAGAATTACAAAATAAATTAACAAATTTTATGAATGAAAACGTTTACAAAAACGAAGAAGTTTTTGAAGATCAATTAAATAAAAATGGACGTTGGACTATACCACCTATTCTTGAGGAATTAAAAGAAAAAGCAAAAAAAGAAGGATTATGGAATTTGTTTTTACCTGAAAGCGATTTAGGAGCGGGTCTTAAAAATATTGAATATGCTCCTTTATGTGAAATCATGGGAAGATCTCCGATTGGTGCTGAAATTTTCAATTGTTCTGCTCCAGATACAGGTAATATGGAAGTTTTTGTTAGATATGGAACTGATGATCAAAAAGAAAAGTGGTTAAAACCTTTATTAAATGGAGAGATAAGGTCTGCATTTGCAATGACCGAGCCTAATGTTGCATCTTCTGATGCATCCAATATTCAAGGTTCAATTGTTAGAGATGGTGATCATTATATTATCAATGCACGGAAATGGTGGACTTCAGGAGCTATGGATCCAAGATGTAAGATCATGATTTTTATGGGTAAATCTGATCCAAATGCAGAAAAGTATAAGCAACAATCTATGATTTTGGTGCCTATTGATACTAAAGGCGTAAAAGTTTTACGTCATTTACCGGTATTTGGCTATGACGATGCACCTCATGGGCATGCTGAGGTTGAGTTTGACAATGTAAGAGTTCCTGTTGAGAATATACTGCTCGGTGAAGGCAGGGGGTTTGAAATTGCTCAGGGTAGGCTTGGTCCAGGTAGAATACATCATTGTATGAGATTGATTGGTCAGGCTGAAAGAGCATTAGAATTGATGGTTGCTCGTGCAAAGTCTAGAGTTGCTTTTGGAAAAACACTTGCTGAACAAGGTGTTGTTATGGATCAAATAGCTTCAAGTCGTTCTGAAATAGAGCAATCTAGATTATTGGTTTTAAAAGCTGCTCACATGATGGATACAGTAGGTAACAAAGTAGCTCGTAAGGAAATTGCTATGATCAAAGTAGTAGTTCCGAACATGGCTGCAAGAGTTATAGATAGAGCGATACAGGTTCATGGAGGTGGGGGAGTTTCAGCTGATTTCCCTTTATCTTACGCATACGCTAATGCAAGATATTTAAGACTTGCAGATGGTCCTGATGAAGTTCACAACATGACTATAGCTAAATTAGAATTAAAAGATAAAAATTAATTAGGAAAAATCCTAATATAATGTTTAACTTTACTAGCTTTAAGTCAATAATATCTAAAGATGATATTTCAAATAGTGTAATTAAGTTAAGTTCTATTGAAAGAATATTTGAGGATTCATATGTATTTTGCCAAAAAGTTTTAGGTTTCAAGTCAGCAAATAACCCTAATACATCACTCAAAACTGTTAGAATAAATTCTATTAATGATGATATTTATATAAACACTAAAATATCAAAAATTAACAATAAAAAAGTAAAATTTGAGAATACTTTAATGGTATCCTCAGGCATTAAAGAAAGTAAAATTGGTGTTAGAGTTTTCGAAGTTAACGAAGTTTTTGAAACTTTGCTAAAAAATACGAAGGTTTTTAATCAAAAATTAAACTTTTTTTCTTCTTATAAAGGTATAGTTCGAACTGAAGAATGTGACCAAATGTATCACATGAACGTTCAGTTTTATTTTGACAAACATTCTAAAGCTCTAAAAAAATTTACAAATCATATTTTCAAAAATAAACTTTTTAAAATTAAATCTGAAAGATGTATCTTTTACAAAGAAGTACATGAATTTTCTGCACTAGAGATAGTGATTTTTGTTAAAAATTTAAAAAAAAATCATTTAACTTTGCAATCTAAACTTTATTGTACTTCAAAACATTATGTTTCAGCTTATTTTGAAACTGAAATTTCATTTGAAAGTGATGCAAAGCAAATATTTAAAGCTGTTGATAGTTTATTACAAAAGAAACAAAACACTTTTGTGAACGATTTTAATTTTATAAAATTAAGAAAAATTAGACCGTTTAGAATTTTAAAAAAACCCTCAGAAAACTCTATTATCACTTGCAAAAAGGCTTCAAATACATGGGATCTTGATTTTGATGGATACGCCACTCATAGATTTCTTATATCTTGTGTTTCAGATGCAGCCACTCAATTATTTACAAAATGTGGAGTTAATCATAAATGGAGAGCAGACTATCAAATTGGTTCAGCTGCTTTAGATTATATTGTTAGATATTATAATTATCCTACAATTGGGATGGCAGTTTCTTTGAAATCAAACTTTATTGAAGTTAACGAAAAATCTTTTAAATTTTGTCATCATCTTATTGATGATGCCTCAAATAGAGTTTTGATGGATATCCAAATAGTTGCAGTACTTTTTGATTTAAAGAAAAGAGTTGCTATTAAATTACCAAAAAGTTTTAGAAAAAAAGCAGAAGCTCTTTTAATTAAAAATCAGTAATTGCTATAAAGTTTAAATTTTTCTAAATGATGATCACTATCACCCATTAAATGATCTATCATAACTAATCTTTTGGCATAATTATGTAAATTATATTCCCAAGTCATTGCAATACCACCATGTAATTGAATGCACTCTTCAGCCACAAGTTTTCCTGCACGACCAACTAAGTTTTTTGCAGCAGATATATTTTTATATTTTGTGTTTTTATCTGCTTCATATGTTCCTGCAGCAAGCATAACAGCTGATTTTGCTTGCTCTATTTCAATCATTATATCAACCATTCGGTGCTGTAATGCTTGAAATGATCCAATGGCTTTGCCAAATTGTTCTCTGGTTTTAAGATATTCTAGTGTCATATTGAAACAAACTTCCATTGCTCCAATAGATTCTGCTGATAAAGCAAAAGCACCTGCGTAAAGTGTTTCAAGAAGAGCGTTATAAGCATCAGAATTTTTACATAATTCTTTAGCAGGTATTTCAGAAAACTTTAATTCAGCTGCCCTGTAGCCATCAATTGTATTATAAGATCTTATGTCACAATGTGTTTTGTCTATTTCATAAAGGCCAAAGCCATTTTGATCAAAATCATTTCCTGAAAACCTTGCAGTACAAATTATTTTGTCAGCAAAGTCACCATTAAGTACAAAAGATTTTTGTCCAGTTAAAAAAACAGCATCATTTTTATAATTTGCCTTTGTTTTTATATAAGTTTCATCATATCTTGTATCAACTTCGCTATGACCAAAGGCATAAATTTTTGAAGCTGATGAAATTTCATCAAGTACTGATGTCTCAATATCTTTAGAATTTGTTAGAGAAGTAATTGATAGAATGCCTGACGAAAGAAAAGGCTCAACAACTAAATGCTTACCAATTAACTCAAAAACAATCATAATATCTTCGCCAGTTCCTCCTAATCCATTAAAATTTGGAGAAATTAAAGCACTTAACATTCCAATTTCTGAGCATTCTTCCCAAAATTTTTTATTAAAACCTGTCTCGGAGCTTGATACTTCATGGTGGTTTTTATATTGTGTGTAATGATCATTAAGAAGTCTGTCACAACTTTCCTTAAGCATTTTTCTTTCTTCTGACAAATTAAAGTGCATTTTAAATCACATTCTAAATTCTGATTTGGCCACAATATTTTTTTGAATTTCATTTGATCCACCATAAATAGATATTTTACGATAAATAAAATATTGTTTAGCTAGTGGGCCGGCGTATTCAGGGCCTATTGTTTCTTGATTCCATCCTTCATCGAATTGTTCAGAAATGTATGGTAATGCTTGAGGCCCTATGGCTTTACGTAGCAAATCAGAGGTTTTTTGTCTAATAATTGATCCTTTGATTTTTAAAAGCGAACTCTCCATAACTGGAGCTTTACCAGATTCAGCCGATGAAATTGCTCTTAAATTAAAAATTTCCATAGCTTTTAAATCAATTTCAAGCTCTGCTATTTGAGAAGAAAATAATGGGTCTTGAATTAG
>ENA-OSEY01001492-OSEY01001492.1-marine-metagenome-genome-assembly--contig:-NODE-1492-length-16130-cov-10.520526_pt1 | contig 16130 bp, 20 predicted proteins | sample MGYA00248465_ERZ534230 | MGnify/ENA primary metagenome ERZ534230 (study PRJEB26409, sample SAMN06344110) | marine metagenome | isolation source: Sea water from surface | place: Atlantic Ocean:Southern...
AATAAGGCTCTTATGGAATCATTTGAGGCATCATAATCGGCTTCACCTTCAAGCCTTACATAATTATTGTAAATTACTGGAAGATCTTTACGGTGCGGAGTTGAATCAAAAAAATTTTGGCTTGAAATTTTCGCAGGTTGAATTTTTAAAAAATCTGAAGGAGGAAAATAGCCAAAAAGTCTTTCAGATTCTTTAATTTCATCGTGATTGGATTTTACAACTTTTGCGAACCCCCACATTGGAATACACCCCCATTCTCCGTTTTGATTATCTTTCGCAGGAAAAAATTGCCAATAGCCTAGCGAGTCTCCTGCAACACCGTAGCTTATATTATTGGCAGTGAAAGAAAAGTTTTCTATTTGTACAAGAATCTCATCTTTTTCTAAACCTGATTGATTTATATCAACTTCGGCAATTCTTGTTTTCGTGATATCACTCTTTAATACTTGAAACTCTCTCATTTTTATCTCCTTATTAAATTTATGCAGTGTGTCTTGTCTAAAAAGTTTGAAACCTTTGTTTTTTCTTCGTCATTTAATTTTTGATACTCATCATTTATCCAACGTAAGCATTTAACTTGATAAGGAAAAGTTTGTTGAGACCAATTCGAATCGTCAATCATTGCCTTCCAAGTTTTTTCTCGATCTATTGAGGCTTTTTCGTTTGCTAAAAGAGCCGGTACATAAACTCTGCCTATTTCTTTAAAGATATTAATTAAAGATTCAGGTAACGCTTCATCAATCCAATCCTCGTCAGAGACTTCAAGCCCCGATAAGTCTTCCATAATATTTGTCCAAGCTACGGTTCTCGGTGAGACTTTATGTGCAATCTTTCTAGAAGTTGGATCAAATCCGACTAACTGACTCAATTGACCAAACAAAGCAAAATCGCAAGAAGCAGGTCTATTACCCAATAAAAAAGGGAATTGTGAAAAATGCTCTTCTAATAAATTCAAAAATCTCTTATAGCTTCTTTCTATTGCTGCCGCAGTAACATCACTTGATCCAACAACTCCCAACCTACCAATTTGTCTTTGGGCAATATGCTCTTTAAAAGACGATAGTGATTTGCTATCTAAATTAACAACCTGATTCAGAGGTAAAAGCGTTCCTGCATTGTCTATGTCTTCATCGAAGTGCCATCGATAATGAAACATATATTTTGTCACCCATTCGTCTGCAAAATCTTCCAAAACATAATTTAAAAAACTTAAGACCGGATTAATTGGAATACAATTTCTTGAAGAATACTCCTTTTCAAATCTGCGAATCAATGGAGTAGAATCAGTGAAAGCTGATAATTCATTCGATTCGTTTTCTAAAATGAATGTGGGAAGTAGACTTGGCTTTGGTGGATCGATATTTAAATTTGCTAAATCTCCACTAGTCAATAATTGCACGGGGTCTCCCCAAATTACTTTGTAAGGTATTTGTTTGAATCTCAGTAATGCGATCATTTTTCTTGTGTAGGGAGATGGAGGACTTCCAATCAATACTATTGGGTCTTTGTTATTCATTTGATTTTTGTTTCTATATTCAATTGCCCTGCTAATCCTGCAACTCTATGTTGGGCGCTTTTTATGTAATCGGGATCTGAAATCATATCCAACATAGCTTTTCTATTTGGATAAGTTGCAATCGCTACCATGTCCCATAACTCTTCTACCTCTCCCAACATTAACCTCTCAACTTCTGCTCCAAAAATTGACTTTCCACCCACTTTAGCCAAATGGCCTTGAACTTCTTCGGCGTAAATTGCGTATGCTTCTTTTCCTGAGAGATCGGTTGTTCTTTTATCTGGGTACTCTGCTTTTTCCTTAAATTTCAATAGATTAACCATATAAATTGGCTCATCATTTCCGGGCTCCAAGAACTCTGCCATTTGCTCCTCGCTTGGCATTACTTTATTTTCTACTTTCAATTTTTATCTCCTATTCTTTGACAAAATTAATTAAGAGTTTTGATAACTCTTCGGGCTTTGTCCATTGATAAAAGTGGCCTCCTCCAATGTGTGGAGCGCTTTTAGCAACAGGACACATCTCTAAAACGTCTGTTTCAATGCCATTTGTCACTGGGTCATCTCCTGCAAAAATACTCAAAAAAGGCTTTTCCCAATGCTTGAAAACTTCTCTTGCTTCTCTTTGAGCTTCCAAAGAGTGGTCAGGAATTATTGGAACTTGCATAGGCATAGCTCTAATTCCCATTTTATAAGCTGGAGTAGGAAAAGGAGCATCATATGCTTTAGCGATATCTGATTTCATCGGAAAGTATTTACCAATGCCTAGCATCACGAATAAATAATAAAGACCATTTAAAAGATTTGCTCTCCCTCCCATCATTGTATTCATCAAAAAACCAGTCGGAAGGTCTTTGGTATCCCAACAGTATTTCTGCCAATACATGAATTTTAAACCCGGATGAGCAGCAACACCCTTGTCCATATTCCCTATTTCTCTTGCCATTTTCATTGGGGTTAGCTTGATATTGCTTGTCCTGAAAGCTTTAATTTCGTCGATTATATTTTGAGGAACATCAGGGTTGTAAGGTAATCCCGTATTTCCCATAGAAACTTTATCAAACCGATCTGGCTCTCTTGCGATCATTCTTAAGCCTATTAAGCCTCCCCAATCTTGACCAAAAAAAGTTAAGTTTTTTAAATTATTTGCTTTCAGCCATTCAGTCATCCAATCAACTTGTCTTTGAAAGCTATAATCCTCTCTGGCAGCTGGTTTATCAGACTTTCCATAACCAGGTAAATCAGGACAAATTACTCTTATTCCAGCTTCAGTAAAATAAGGGATCATTTTTACATAAAGATAACTCCAAACAGGCTGACCATGCATACAAAGAATAATTGGTCCTTCTTTAGGGCCAACATCAATGTGATGAATTCTTAAATCTGTATCGTCATGAGTTTTAATGGTTGTGTAGTGTGGCTCGAAACTATAGTCCTTTAAATTTTCAAAGCATTTTTCTGGTGTTCTTAAAATCTCCATAATCTTCCCATTAGCTATTTTGACAGTATAACTGCCGATTGATAAGGTACTCAAAAAAAATGGGCAAGTTTTTAAAATATTCCGTTGCAATAATTTTAATTGTTTTTATTTTAATCTTCATAGCGTTAAGAATTCCTTCTGTTCAAGACAGATTATTAAATATTGGGCTTGCAAATTTAATCAATGCTGAAAGCCCTCTTACTCAGGAAGATGCTTTAAGTGCAATTGTCTGTGGATCAAGATCACCCTTGCCTAATCCTGACAGAGCTGAAACTTGTATTCTAGTGAAGGCTGGAGAAAGAGTTTTCATCGTCGATACTGGAGATGGAAGTGCGAGTAATTTAAGAACTTTTGGTATTCCCTTTGAATTCGAAGCTATTCTAATAACTCATTTACACTCAGATCATATTTCTGATTTACAAGATTTTCACTTAGGAAGTTGGGTCACTGGAAGAAAAAGTAAACTCAAAGTTTATGGACCCGAAGGAATAAAAACCGTAACAAATGGTTTTGAACAAGCATATTCTTTGGATGCAAAGTACAGGTATGAGCATCACGGAGATGAAGTTCTTGTAGAAAAAGCTTTCGGTTATGAAGCAATAACCTTACTTGAAAATCAAGAGCCGTTTTACAACGAGAATGAACTTAAAATTACTGCTTTTTTAGTAGAACACGAACCTGTCGAACCCGCATTGGGCTTTAGATTTGATTATAAAGGCAGATCTCTTGTGATAAGCGGCGATACAATTTACAGCGACAACCTCGTCAAATTCGCAAAAGATACCGATGTTTTATTCCTAGAATCTTTATCGATGGATATCATTGGGCGTCTTCAGAAAGCTCAAAAAGAAATTGGAAATGATAGAAATGCAAAAATAATGTTTGATATTCAAGATTATCACATCTCTCCAACTGATGGCGCTAGATTAGCCAAAGAAGCTAATGCCGGGCATCTGGTTTTTTATCATTTAGCTCCTGCCCCAGTTATCGATTTAATGGCAACCGTTTTTACTAGAGGTGTCGATGAAATTTTTAGTGAATGGACTTTATCAGACGATGGCACCCAAATAATACTGCCAATCAACTCAAAAGAAATATTAATTTCAAGAATTAATTAACTATTCTGCCGCTTCCTCTGCGTCCATTTCTTCCCAAACTTCTTCAAGCACTCTGCCAGAAGTTACAGCGTTTGGCCATCCAGCATAATGGGCTAAATGAAAAATAATTTCTTGAATCTTTTCTTTACTAATACCTAAATTTCTAGCGCCTCTAAAATGCAAACGTAGCTCATTTTCTCTATTTAAAGCAATTAAGCCGGCTAAAGTGATTATGCTTCTCTCTTGTATTTCTAGCCCTGATCTAGTCCAAACTGATCCAAACAAAGTTTCAATTGTATGCGATCTAAAGTCCTCGGAAAAACTACCCTCTGCTTTATGTAAGAAATTTAACTTCTCTAGTATTTTCATTCCTTCTTTTAATCTTTTCTCATCGCTTTCAAATGTCATATTTTCCTCCTATCTAACTTAATAAGTGTCGCCCAATGTCTACAAGCATTATTATTGTGACAATAAATCCAATCATATAAAACAAGCTTCTTAAACTTGGGTTTTTTCGCGTCGCCACAGAATAATAAACACCTGTAAAAATATACCTTGAAATCACATAAACTATTATCAGTCTAGCGAGTCTAGTAGGATCTAAACTTAATAAAATGCTCATTAAAGCTGCGCCTAAAAAAGGAACAATATTTTCCAGTGAATTTTTAAATGCTCTGTCGCTTCTAAATACAAACGATTCAGGACCTAATTCAGGATTTATTACTCCTGGAATAAGTTTTTTTTGAGTTCTTGATGCCCCCATAGCAATAATTGCTTCAATAACTATTAAAACTAAAATTGCCCAAATTCCAATAAAACTAACATGATATTCTTCCATTAATTCAACCTCTTTTATTTAAAATCTTTCAGGATGCTTTCCTGTATATTTTTGAAAATGTATTTTTAAATTTTCTATATCTCTTTCATTATCTCCTGTTGGTTTAAATAATTCACCAAAAACAAATCTTTTTTTTCCAAAATCTATCCCAGTCAATTGAATTTCAGCATTTATCTCTTCAGCTATTCTTAAAAAACCTGTTTTCCATTTTTTTACTTTTTTTCTAGTCCCTTCTGGTGTAATTCCTAATAAAATTGCTTCTCTTGTATGACCTAAATCAGATACATATTTTTTAGCTTGTTTAGGCATATCTCTGTTGACTGGAATTCCTCCCAGCCAAGTAAAAAAATGTTTTATTCCAAAAATAAAAATAGAATCTTTAGCTAAAAAATTTACCTTGATGTCTAACGCCAAAACTAATGGAAAAGCTCTTACAAAGTCTTCATAAGAAGTATGAGGCGCAGCAAGAATGATAACTCTTTTATTAGTAAGTAAAGATCCTTCTATTTTCCACCCATAAAATCCGAAAATTAGAGTACCTAAAAATATAAAAAAATTTGATCTTCTTGCTCTAAAATGTTCTGGAATAGAATCTCTGAATTCTTTTATTCCAGATTTATTAAACACGAGAAAGAATAGTTTTAAATAAAATAAAATTTATAAAGGTTTAACTAAGTCAAACTCAATCAGGCTTTCGGCTGAGGCTATAACAGATTCTTCTCCAGATCTAGGCTGCCATCCTAAAATATTCTTTGCTTTTGAATTATCTAATTCCTTTGTTTTTCCAAGCTGGTTAGCTACAGTCTTCATTAAAGGGCTAAATAAACCAATCAATTTAATAAGAAGGTCTGGTGCTGTACGTTTAGGAAATCGTTTTTCATACTCAGGTATTTTTTCTCTAAGAGTTTTACTTATATAAGGAATTGCCATAGTTTCTGAGCTAGCAATAAATCTATTGCCAGAAGCTTGAGATGACTCTAACGCTAGTAGATGTAGTTCTGCTACATCTCTTACATCAACAATTCCAAAACTAATATTGGGCGCTAAAGGGAAACCTCCATCTAAAAATCTTTTTACAACTTCAACACTAGTACCAGGGTCTGTTTCAAGAACTGGGCCAAGAACTAACGAAGGATTTATTACAGAAAGTTCCATGGTACATTCGTCACTATTGATAAAATCCCATGCTGCTTTCTCGGCAAAAGTTTTTGATTTGTTGTAAGCAGAACATCCTTCTGAATCTGTGTCAGTCCAGTCATCTTCATTAAAACTATCTTTTTCGTGACCATATATGATTGCTGCGACAGATGACGTCAAAACAACTTTTTTGACGCCTTCTTCAGCTGCAGCTTTCAGCACTCTCATAGTCCCTTCTTTTGCAGGAATAATTAGATCATTTTCATCTTTTGGCTCTTCTAATGCCACAGGCGAAGCAACGTGCATAACATAGTCGCAGCCTTTTACTGCCTCAGCCCAACCCTCATCTTGAGTTAAATCAGCCCTAAACCAATCGACTTCAATTTTGTTTAATCTCTCGTAGGTAGATCCAGCCCTGTCCAGAATTTTATTCAATTCTGAAGCTCTCTCAAGATTTCTTACAGTTGATTTTATTTTATATCCCGCTGCTGCCAACTTTAAGATGCAATGTGTGGCTATAAATCCTGAGCCGCCCGTAACTAAAACTGTTTTGTCTTGATTCGTCATATCATTCCTCAAATTTTTCTAAATAAAAAAGTAAATCTATCGCTTTCTCCAATTTGAACATACTTCTCCTGATCTTTATCTTTGAGCCTTAACACAGGAGGCAAAGTCCAAACACCCTTTGGGTAATCTTTAGTGTCTTTAGGATTAGAGTTTATTTCTGATTTGGAAACTAGTTTGAATCCAAACTTTTCAATATTTCTAATTGCGTAATCTTCGGTTACATAACCTGTTTTTTTCATTTCCTCGACAGAAGTACCGTCTAGAGCTCTATGCTCAACTACTCCTAAAACTCCACCTTTTTTTAAAACCTTGTGAGAGGCTATAAAGATATCGTCCCAGCTTCGATCAATCCAATTATGAAGATTTCTAAAAGTTAAAACTGCATCAACTGATCCTGATTTTGAATATTTTGAAGATAGGTCAACAATTTTTACATTGTTAAAGTTTGAATTCGAATCCATTTTTTTTTCAAAATTTGTTCTTATTTTTTTTAAATAATCATTTTTAGAATCTTTATCAAAATGTGCAGCTATGAGCTGTCCATCTTTTTTTAAATATGTCGCTAAAATTTCTGTATACCAGCCTCCGCCCGGAGATAACTCCACAACTTTCATCGAAGGCTCTATTCCAAAAAAAGTCAAAGTTTCATATGGATGACGGAATTCGTCTCTTTCTTGATTTTGAGGGGATCTAATATCATTGGATATTGCATCTAATAGAAGATCTGAGTGAATGTAAAAAGAGTTTAAAGTCAAAAATAATAAAACAAATAATTTCTTCATGTCTACTCAGCTAGATTGTAATTTTCTCTCGGTTCTATAAAAAAAGAAGAAAGAAAGCGTAGCCAACGCACAAATTATATGCCATAACGCGTGAGGTTGAATAATCGAATCTGGATAACACCATTCAGTATCTGGATTAACGATCAAATTTCCTTGCAACCAAATTGTGAATGCAAGTATGTAAAAAAAACAACCAGCGAAAAACCACGGATTGTACTTTCTCTTACTTTCAGGTTTATTAGTTCCAATCAATCCAGGCAACCAAAAAAATAAAGTCCACCAAAAGTCTTGGAGATTAGTGAAAACTTCATAAGGCGAAGTGCCAAACAACCATAAAACTGCAAAGCCAACAAAACCTGAGATTACTCTCATATAGGAAGAATAAAAATTGTATAAAAACTCTGAAATAACCCATAAACCGATAGACAATCCAAATAGACTAAAATCAATTCCTAAATCTGATCCGAAAAACCAACTTAAAACAGAGAATAAAATTAATATTACAAAATAAGCGAATAAAAATTGATTTTCTGACCAGTCATTCAAAACTTTAAAATTCAATAACCAAGGAATTATTATGTAAGCCACCATGCTCACGTTATCTATCCATTGACCCCATTCGGTGTGAGTTCCATGCATCATTAACGAACCTGGACCGAGAAAAATTGAAGCGGAAGCATAAAGAACCGAAATGGAAGTAAAACCTATAAAAAAATTCTGACCTGTAACTTCTTCTCTGGACAAGATATAAACCATAAATATTCCAGTTAAAATAAATCCAATATTACTTAATGCGTTTGCAGGCTCCCTAAAATATCCATCGCTTATTCTTTCACACCATCTCGATATTTCTCCTATTTGGTATCCAGCTTCAACTGATAACATAACTCCTGAGTATGCAAATAGAAAATATGCTACAAAGAAAATAACTATTGAAGAGATCGCAATAGTTACAGCATTATTTTTTAGTATTTTTATGACCAACTTATTCTCGAAAACGCTCCGGTAGAGCAATAAAAGATATCCCTATTATTCCCAGGAGTCAAAAACATACCGTTTGCCAATTTAGAATTTACATCCGCTTTACTAAGCAGTTCACCATTTCTTACATCAAGAACAATTATTTGATCACTTCCATTCTCATAATTATTTATAACTAATTCATTACTTTCTGGAAAGACCACAGGTTGCATAGTTGGTCTATATTTTTTTAACCAAGAAACTTGAAGCATTTCTTCTGAGGTATCAACCCCAACAATACCTCCATTAATACTATCCCAAGCAACGCAAATATTTGCCTCTGGGATGTTCACAGGCGGAGCTATAATTCCTCCTCCAAGATCTTCAAAAGGCTTCAAAGAATCAAATCTTCCCGATCTTGTGTCAATTTTAATTAATCTTTGTTTCCCCTTCCACGGCGCAGGGGATCTCCAACTCAAAGATTTAAATTCATTAAATCGACCGTTGGGCTCAGTTCCATAAATATCTCTCACCGATTGAATATCTCCATTGTCCATTAACCATATGCTTCCATCAGAAATACAACCATCCCAAGCCAACCCATGAGGGCCATTTGAATCGCGATATTTGGGCATCCAAGAATCGTCAAGTTCAAGGGAGTTTGAATTTACTTTAATTCTTAATATGCTTTCAATTCCAGGAACATAAATAAATTCTCCTTGATCATTGAACTCAGAAGCAATTCTTCCCATAGATCCTTCAGGCAAAGCAAAAGGTTCATGAATTAGCTCTAATGTATCTGGATCTAATCTAGTAATAAAAGAATTTCCTTGGCCTTCAAGTCGACAGTCCTTTGTGATGATTGTTCCGTCAGAAAGTATTAAAAGACCGTTATGCGCTCTATTAATAGGAAGTTTTTTTTCTCTCAAAAGCTCACAATTTGAGTTTAAGGAATGCATATAATTGCCGTTAACTTTTATTATGTTCCCATTTTCATGCGCAGCAATTGCACCGCACCATACATGACCCCCACAAGGTAATTTAGGGCTCTCAGCTAGCACTTCAAGAGTTTTGGAATCAAATTTTTGTATCCATCCATAAGGCTCGGGACCAAAAAAATAAGGCATTGTGCCGCCTAAGTAAAATTCATCCTTATCTCTTCTGATGACCATGACATTCCATCGATCAGACGAGATTGATTGAACTTTTGGTTGAGAATCTTTTGCATTTAAAGACCCATTTACTGACTTTTGTCTTCGATTACCACCACATTCAACTGGCCAAGGAGATTTAAAATATCCGGGTAAATTTATTTTTCTATCTATCATTTATTTTTTGGTAAATTTTAACAACGATCTAGGAAGAAAATAAGCTTCAATAAGCAATCTTGCTTGCTAAACAATTAACACTTATAAGCAAACGCAATAAATTTATTCATCAATAATCTCCTAAAAAAGATTACTATCCAATCGTGAAACATAATTGGAAGGTAAGTTTAATCTTTGCAGCGCTACTAACTTTGTTCGTGGCCTACCCTGCTTATTCAGTTAAATACGACAAAAGCAATCCAACAAAAATGTATTCAAAAGCTTATAAGATGATTGATAAGGGTCAATATTCTAAAGCTCAAAAAATTCTAAAGAATTACACGAAATCAGAACCTGAAGATCCAGATGGCTGGACTTTATTAGCTTTCACCTACAGAAAATTAGATAAATTTGCAGAATCCGAAGAATATTATTTAAAGGCTTTAAATTTAGAACCTGACAATAAATCTGCTTTAGAGTATCAGGGTGAACTATTTATTGAAACGAACCGAATTGATTTAGCAAACGCTAATATAAAAAAGCTTCAAAACTTGTGCCCAAACTCTTGCGAAGAACTTGAGAAGCTTCAAAGTTACTTATTAGATCAATCTTCAAAATCTAACATCTAAATTTTTTTTATATTAAATCTTGATTTAAGCAAATCTGCAGAACCTTCACTTGTTAAGAATTTTCTTAATAAATGTATATATGGATAAATCTCTTGTTTTGTTGGGCCGGTCCATTTCCACAATAAAAATTCTATTGCTTCAATTTCTTCTTTGGAACCGGTATAAGAAGCTTCAAGCTTAAAAAGGCCAGAAATCTTAGCAAACTCTTTGGGTAATCCTAAGTTTTTAATAGGATCATTAAGCAGCTTGTCTTTTGAATAAATTTTATTCGCAAGAGATCCCAAGCAGAACTTATCTATGTTTAGTAGCCCCGTTCCATTTATTAAAATACCTAAAGCGTTTTCAAAATTAGATCTCTCTTCTACATCAAAAGACTCTAATACAATTTTTGGAACACAATAATCGTTGGCGTAAAAATTGTCCCAAATAATTAATTTATGATTTAAAGTATTTTTCCAATTATCTATTTCTTTTGAAGTATAAGAACTAGAAACAACTTTTGAACCCGTCCAAAAAATTGGTACGTCTGGATCTAAATGCTCAGAAAGTTGATTCAAATACAGGCTCTCCATTAAATTTGGTTTCGCAAGTTGCTCACAATATTCTGAAGGAACACAATAAAAATTAACTTCTGGGAATTTTTCTTTACATATATTTATTATCTCGGCATGTTTTTTTCCATTTTGCTCTTCAAATAAATCATCAAAAAGAATAACTATTTCTGAAGCGCCAATAGAAGTAATATCTAAAATTTTATTGAAAAGCTCTTCAAAAGAATCTTCAAAGTTTATACCTGGTGAAATCCCAAAAAAGAAATTAATTTTTTTTGATTCACATTTTGTTATGAATTCTTTGAGGCTTTTTTTTTCTTTTTCTGGATAAGGAGTTTTCCAGTCTAGCCTATGGTAAGGATCTTCTTTAGGACAATAAAAGTAAGTATTTAGATTTTTGAACTCTATTTGACTGAGGATAGCATCTCTTTCTTCCCACGAAAGTAACCTGCCAAAATATCCCTCTATGTAACCACTGAACAACATGATCTTTCATTTAACGGTTTTTCTTGTCCAAAACTTCGCCATATTTTTAGTTGTTTCGTCCTTGACTATGAAGTGATGATAAAGAGCAGCTAATATATGAATTGCTATGAGCGCAATAATTGCGTTTGTCGCAAATTCGTGAATACCCCTCACCAAATTAAACATTCCTAAATTATCTACTTCTGAAGATAAATTCAGTGCTCCAAATACCACAATAGGATCGCTGGTGAAATTGGCAGAAGCGATTCCAGAGACTATGAGAAGTCCCATTAAGAAATACAAACCATAATGGCCCGCTTTTGCCATAAAAACTTGCCACCCTGGCATTGCCTCAGGTAGTGCTGGTGCGCCATAAAGAAATCTTAAAAAAATCCTTAAAACAAAGAGAAAAGTGACAATTATACCTGCTGTTGCATGATCTACTCTGGACTCTAATCGATCCCAAAGTTCCATGTCTCCTCCAAATTTTTGTGCCACATTCAAGTCAAGCATTATGACAATAGCCATTAGCCAATGAATAATTTTCTGAGCTCTTAGATAATCAATCATTTTTAATATTCTATCAAATTCTTATTTATATTCTTATAAGATGATTAAGAAAGCTTTTAGAGTAATATCTTCTGTCTTATGGACATCATCCTTCTTCAAAGAGATCTAAGACTTATTGACAATCCTGCGTTATTTTATGGATCAAAAAAAAGAAATTACTGCGTTATATATGTTTACGATAAAAATTATTGGAAGTCATATGGAAGATCTTCCAGACAATTAAAATTTGCTATCGACTGTCTTTCAGAATTAGATAAAAATCTTAAACGAATAAATTCTAAAGTTTTTATTCACGAAGGCTCATTCGAAAGTCTTGGGGTAGTAATAAAAAGAGAATTTTCTAATTTCAATATTCATCTAAATCATTGCACTGACAACATTTACCATCGAGAAGACATTAAAAAATTTATCAAAAACTTCAATGATAACGAAATTAAAATTTATGATAATTTTGGCCTTCAGTTAAAAGAATTTAATAGAGATACTTGGTCAAGAGATTGGAATAAAATCATGAGTAAGCCCCTCTTAGAAATACCAGAAATTTCGAATTTTAATAAAAAAATACCGCTTCAAGAATTTAAAGATTTCGAAAAAAAGAACATTATAGAAAAACATGAATTAGATGAAATTCAGGTCGGAGGAGAAAAGTTAGCTCTAGAACTTCTTAACTCTTTTTTTGAGTATCGTGCCGATGGTTATAGAAAAAAGATGTCCTGCCCTAACGAGGCTGAAACAGCTTGTTCTAGGCTCTCTCCACATATCGCATTTGGCTCGATTTCTTTGAGAAAAGTTTATCAATCGTTAAGTGATGCCTTAATTACTTCAAATTTCAAAAACGATCTTTACTCTTTTAAAAAACGACTACATTGGCATTGTCACTTCATACAAAAGCTGGAGACTGAGCCAGAACTTGAATACAAAAGTATGCACCCACACTGCGATAAACTTAGAGAAATTGAAGATAAAGAATTAATAGAAAAGTGGATCAACGGTGAAACAGGCTTTCCTTTTCTCGACGCTTGTCTCATTTATCTAAAAAAAACTGGTTGGATAAACTTTCGCATGCGCGCAATGATTATGTCTTTTGCAAGTTACAATTTATGGCAGCCTTGGCAATTGACTTCTCCGCTTTTAGCAGAGCTTTTTACTGACTTTGAGCCCGGGATTCACATTAGTCAGGTTCAGATGCAAAGCGGCGTGACTGGAATAAATCTTCCAAGAATTTATTCAGTTTATAAACAAAGCTTGGATCAAGACCCTTCAGCTGAATGGATTAAATCGATTATCCCTAGTTTAGAAAAAATTGATTCAAACCTAATACATAACGCTGAACTAAAAGACATCTACCTTGAAAAAATTGTAGACCCAAAAAAAACTGCAGCTAAAGCAAGAGAATCTATATGGTCGATAAGAAAAAATACTGAATTCAAAAAACTTGCAAAAGAGGTTTTCATCAAACATGGAAGTCGCAGGACTCAGCGCTTCAACCGAATGAGATAAATACTTTTTAAAGGTTTATTTGATCAATGACTTAATCGCCATCATCAAGCTCGATGCCAGTCCTGGATTTGCGTTGTGATTTTTAATGCCCTCTACTGGTCTGTTCCAGTCACAAGATGAATCTGTAAAAAAATTTGAGTCTATTTTTAACCAACTGGAATCATTTAAGGTTCCCGCTTTCACAAACACCATATTTGGGTGTTCTTTTAAATAGCTGAACATACCTGAGCCACAATTAGGACAAAATCCTCTCACGACATGATTGCCTTGTTCTCCTTGAACTTCAAAAAATTTTGGGTCTTGATTAACCTCAAAATATTTTTTTGACATAATTATTATCGTGGCTTTTCCAGATCCAGTAACTCTTTGACAATCTTTGCAATGGCAATGATGAGCTGAAATGACCTTACTTCTATCGAAGGTGTATTCAATTGCACCACAGAGGCATTTTCCAAACTCCATAAAGCATTATTTTAGTGATTTTTATGAAAGATCAAGAGAAAACTTCCTTAAAATTTCAATTTTTATAATTGTTAAAGCTTTTTTGTTACTCTTTTTAAGAAAAAGTTTAGGAGCTTTGCCACAATCATATGCTTCTTTCCATCTTTCTGCGCAAATACACCAATGATCTCCAGGCTTCAAACCGGGAAAATTGTATTCTGCTCTTGGCGTCGATAAATCATTGCCTCGTGATTTAGAAAAATTCAAAAATTCTTCAGACATTTCTGCGCAAACTACATGAATTCCACGATCTAATTCATCCGTATGACAGAAACCATCCCTATAAAAACCCGTGATGGGATTCGCACAACATTCATCTAAAGGCTCATCGAAAATATTAAACTGTTGCATCTGCTAAATTAAAAAAACTAATGAAATATTTGTAAGCAATACGAAAACGGTCAATGAAACACTCACAAAATGCAATCTACTAAATAGTTTTGCATTGCCATCGTCCCTTGCTCTGTTTGTCATTGGCACTAAAGAGTAACAAATAGTCATCAAGATAGCTGTGGTCAATGGAATCAAGGTAATTAATAGCTTTTCATTAAATATAGCTATAACAAAGGAAAAAATTCCTAAGAGAGTTATAGTCAAAAATAATTTAGGAAAGATCTTCCGTAAAAAAGGACCGGCTTGTTCTTCAGACAATATATTAAAAATCGTAGGCGCGACAAGGGCTGATTGAAATATAATCATTCCAGAAATTATCCCTGACAATAGAATTAAAAGAGAATTCATATTTTAAATAATTTGGTCAAAAGTTTCTAAGTTTGGCGGGCCTAAATATAAATCTTTATGAGCTCCAGCGTTCTTATGAGCTAATTTAAAAGCGTCTGATTTGGTCCAATCAATAAATGCTTCTTTACTTTCCCAAATACTGTGAGATGCGTAAAGAGAAAAATCTTCTTCAGAACTACCTTTCATAAGATTAAATTTAATAAACCCTTTTACGCCTTTTAGATGAGTGTCTCTTTCTTTCCATATCTGTTCAAATTTATCTTCTTTGCCTTTTACAATTTTAAATCTATTCATTGCTAGAAACATTTTTACCTCATTAAAAAGTTATTTATTTACCCGAAAAAGAAGGTTGCTTTTTCTCTACAAAAGCCTTTACTGCATTTTTATGGTCGACAGTTTGCCCACAATGGACGTGATGAGTTGCCTCTAAATCTAAGCAGTCATCCACGTCACCATTAGTCGCCCTATTTAGATTCTCTTTCATGTATCGATAAGCTACTGACGGACCAGAAGCCAGTTGTTCTGCAATTTCTCTTGTTTTAGCCTCTAAATCGTCTGCATCAACAACCCAATTTGTAAGTCCAAGATTCAAAGCCTCTTCTGCTGAAACTCGATCTGATAGAAAATACAATTCTCTTGCTTTCGCTGAACCTATTAGTTGGGTCATAAAGTATGAGCCTCCATAATCTCCAGAAAATCCTACTTTTGCAAAAGCAGTGGTCATGAAAGCAGCCGATGACATAATCCTTAAATCACATGACAGTGCATAAGACAATCCCGCTCCTGCAGCAGCTCCTGGAAGTGAAGCAAGAGTAGGCTTAGGCATTTTATATAACTTGCCAGAGGTGCCGCGTTGATTATCTCTTTGTCGATGAATAGCCTTGTCAATCGTGACTGTTTCGCCATCTCCTGCGTTTTTAGCGTTCATGCCTTTCACATCTCCACCGGCACAAAATGCATTACCAGCCCCAGTTAAAACAATACATCTGACTTCTTCATCTAACTCAAACTCTGCGATTTTTTCTTGCAAAGCTACATTCATTTCAGAAGACATAGCGTTTCTTGCTTCAGGTCGATTCATAATTAAATAACCAACGTTATTTTCAATTTTCGCTATTAAGTGCTCTGTTCCAGTATCTAAATTTTTCATTTATTCCTCACTAGTTTTTTATTTGTTATTCTACAAATATTATGAGATTAAGACAGTTAGTATTTGTATCGAAAGAAAGAGATAGGCTTGCAAAAGAAATTTGTGATGTTTTTGAGTTAAAAGAAGCTTACAACGATCCTGGTTTGATTAACTTCGGATTAGAGAATGTTTTGATTCCTTTAAACGATACTTTCTTTGAAATCGTTATGCCAGTTCAAGAAAATACCACAGCAGAAAGATTTTTCGACAAAACCGGTGGTGAAGGTGGTTATATGATAATTGTCGATGTTGAAAATTTTGAAAAAGAAAACGATAGAATTAAAGATTCAAAAATAAAAAT
>ENA-OSEY01001493-OSEY01001493.1-marine-metagenome-genome-assembly--contig:-NODE-1493-length-16129-cov-9.730189_pt1 | contig 16129 bp, 16 predicted proteins | sample MGYA00248465_ERZ534230 | MGnify/ENA primary metagenome ERZ534230 (study PRJEB26409, sample SAMN06344110) | marine metagenome | isolation source: Sea water from surface | place: Atlantic Ocean:Southern...
ATTATGTTGTGCATTACTATTTATTCTCAAAGTAAGAAGTCTAAGGATATTCAATCTATTAAATCTATGTGTGGTTGCTTTGAAATTGAATTTAATTTTGCTGAGACATTTGTTTTTTCTGAGAAGGATGATTATCAAAAATCAAAAACATATAAAGCCAGAGCATTAGAGTGGGGTCAACTAATACTCGATGAAAAAAATAAAATTTCAATTCAACATTTATTAATAGTTGGTAGCAAGCAATTCCCCTCTATTGTGAAACACTGGAGACAAGATTGGATTTATCAGAATACTGATCTTTATCTTTACGACAAAAATGATAAATGGTCTTATATTTCCTTAGACAAAAAAGATGTTAAAGGTCAGTGGACTCAAAAAGTTTTTCAAGTAGATGATAGTCCACGATATGAGGGATCTGCATCTTGGATTCACCAAGATGGAAAAAGTTATTGGGAAAATACAACTCCAGCACCCCTGCCAAGAAGAGAGTTTTCAAAAAGATCTGATTATAATGTCACAATTAGAGGAAACAGACATGAAATCACAAGCGATGGATGGATACATGATCAAGACAACAAGAAAATTCAAAAGGAAGATGATTCGCAGTTTGTTTTGGCTCACGAAAAAGGCTATAGTACCTACACTAAAGTGCCTGACTCCGAATGTAAAGCTGCTGTTGATTGGTGGGACAAAAATGGAAGTAAATGGAAAATGGTCAGAGATAAGTGGGATATAATTTATAGTTCAAACAAAGATTTAACTTTAAAGCCTACTGTAGATGACAAAAAGTTATACAGTTATTTATTTTCACCAAGTATTGATGAAAAAAATGAAATTGACTCTACAATAGACATGTTCTTGATGGATTAAATTGATTTCAAAAGTCCTCCGTCAATTGGAATATTTGCTCCATTAATATAGCTAGCATATTCAGATGCTAAAAATGTTATAAGATATCCAAATTCCTCAGGTTTACCGATTCTTCCCAATGGAACTTGATTTCTCATTGTATCATATAACTCATCAACATCTACGTTAAACTTTTTTGCTTTATCTGAATTCAACTCTTTTAATCTTTCAGTATCAAAATAACCTGTCAAAATATTATTTACTGTAACATTATTATGCCCTATATCATTTGAAAGAGTTTTTGCCCAAGATATAACGGATGATCTCATAGAATTGGATAATGCTAAATAACTGAGTGGTTCTTTAACACTAACCGATGTCATGTTTATAATTCTTCCCCAGCTATTTTTTTTCATATTTTCAATCGCAAGCATTGTTGTGAACACAGTATTTTTAAATAATAAATCAAAAGCTTTTTGGTAGTCTTCAATTGATAAGCTATTTACATCACCTGATTTAGGACCTTGTGTATTATTAATTAATATATCAATTCGATTATTAGATAAATATTGACTAATTATTTTGGAGTATTTTTCATGATCATTATAATCACATATTAAGTATTCATGTTTGCAGTCAGTGAGTTTATTTAGTTCATTGATTGTGTTGACTAGCAAATCTTCAGATCTTGCAACTAAAGTAACTTTAGCTCCAGACAAAGCAAGTTGTCTTGCCACTGCATTTCCTAGCCCCTTACTGCTTCCACCTACTAGAGCATTTTTAGATTTAAGTGAAATATTCATTTGTATTCTTCTCTAACAGGTGAAAAAACATCCATCAAAATACATTTAGTTAGAGCTCTACCTGAGTGAGGAATATTTGAAGGTATTACAATTACATCTCCATTTTTACAAACCATTTTTTCTCCATCTAATATAAATTCAAACTCACCTTCAACAACATGCATAATTTGTTCATGATGATGGAAATGTTCTGGAACTTCAGCATCTTTTTCAACATCCCAAAACGCCCACGTTATTTTGTCGCCATGTATCAATTTCCCTTTTAAACCTGGGAAAAATTCTTTTTGCTTTACACTATCTAAATTCATTTTACTTACTACAAATTTTATTGTTAACATATACTGAAAAGGAGATATCAGCTGTAGCCTCTAGAGTTTTTGAAACAGAGCAATATTTTGTAAATGAAAGTTCACTTGCTTTGTAAGCTTTTTTGGAATCTACTTCTCCCTCTATAAAAACATCAGCATGAATCTGAGTAAAAAGCGATGGTAATTCTCCATCCTCTCTTTTCCCTTCAACTTCAATATATAAGTTTTTAAATTCTTGTTTTTGTTTATTTAATATAGAAATTATATCAATGCTACTGCATCCAGCAACTCCCATTAATAGAAGCTCCATTGGACTGACTCCTTTGGGATTTATATCAGATTTATTATCAATATCTATATAATTTCCATTTTGATTTTCAATTTTTGAATGGTAACCAGCTTTATTGATTAGTTTTATTTTCATTTTAATACTGGAATCAATACTGCATTTAAATCTGGATCTTCCATATCTTTATCTAAAGGAAACATTGGTCTTTTTATTTTCTTATATCCCAGTCTATATAGATCTTGATCAACTCCACCAGGAGTCAAAGCCATGACCCAATCACCTCTGATTTCATAAAGCTCTGGAACTAAATAACCAATTTTAACCATAAGAATATCTGTATTTTTTGGATCTAGATTAAGATTTGTAAAATCTGAAATATAATGATATGGTTTTCTTTTATTAGTTACAATCACCTTAATACTTCCAACTTGAACAACAACTTCTGCTTCAGCATTTTTATCTCCTAAATGGACTGCTTTTAAAATTCCATTTAAAAGAATAGGTGGTGAAAATCGATCATCAACTTTAGCTCCAACATAACCACTAACTTTATCTCCAATTTTAGTATTTAAAGCATTTAAAATCAGATCAGGTCCAGGTATTGAAGCATAAATTAATTCTGGACCATTTTCATATTTAAATTCTTTAATCTTTAATAATTTATCTAATGTCCATGTTACATCTCCGGCACCCCCAGCAGTAGGATTATCGCCCATATCACTAATGATAAATGGCTTATTACCAATTTTATTTTTTTGATAATTAAATGCTTGATTTAATGCGCTATCTAAGGTTGTAGTTGGAGCTACAAAATCAAATTCATATCTAGCATCCCAAAAACTTTGAGCTAACTCTTCTGCTCCATTTACCACAGCTTTTTTATTATCACCAACAGTCATCACAACAGCGTGATTTCTAGGTGCGTCTCCCCAAGCATATCCTACCCAAACAGCAGCATCAACAACACCTTTACTATCAGCAATGGGTTTAACCTTTTCATAAAGTGATTTACCAGGCTCAACTCTTGTACTGGTTTGCTCTCCAGGTAATAGTATAGGGACTGGGATCCAAGCTTTGTATTTTGGTTTTCCTTTACCAGATTTTAATCTGTCAACTAAATTATCAAGAGCTCTTTGTTTTGATTCAAGAGCATCAGTATGTGGAGCCTTTCTGTAACATGTAATAATATCTGAATACTTTGCTAATTTTTCTGAAACATTTCCATGAGAATCCATTGATGTTGAAATCATTGTTTTATTTCCAATCACAGCCCTAATTCTTTCTATAAAATCACCTTCAGGATCATCCATACCAACTACATTCATTGCTCCATGAATATCAAGAAACAAACCATCTAACGGTAAAGTCTGTTTGGTAAGTTCAATGATTTGTAAAACCATAGATTCGTAAGCTTCTTTAGAAACAACGCCCCCAGGTAGAGCTCGAGCAGTCATTGTTGGAAACCAATCTGCGTTATCAATATAGTTCTGATCAAAAAAAGGATACCTTCCAAAAATTTCACTACTATATTTAATATCAAATTCTTTTTCTGTGGTTATTGCAGGTGAAAATGTACTAGATTCTATTGCGATTCCTGTAATCCCAATTCTTGGTTTCTCATTTGTCTTTTTGCAAGAAAACAAAATTGTAATGGTAATTATTGTTAAAAGTTTATAAAATTTCATAATGATTAATGAATTTATAAAAAATTTAGATTTAGTTTTTTATTAGCTCAGTTTATTTTTTTTTTCGATCAAAAATTTGTAAAATATATAGTAATGGAACCAAATTTATTGATGTCCAGAACATTCTTAATTCTGGGTGGCATGCTGGTAGTCACTACTTTATCAGCGAGATTTAATAAAGCCTATGAAACAACACTTGAGGCAGTATTTACAATAGGAGGAACATTTTTATTTCTTATTATGGTTATGATTTATGCTGATTCATATCCTCTAAACCTTGTTATGGTTGCTATTTTTTCAGGCTTTATTGGCTGGTCATTGGGACCAACTATAGCTTACATTGGAGAAAGATTTAAATTTAGAAAATATCTAAAGTCTAAAGCTGTTTTATCAAAAACAGTTAAAAAAAATCCAAATGCAACTTTTGTGGAAAAAATGTTTGGGGCTGATGATGAAAAGAAATACATCTATTACTATGCATCAGAACCTGCCAAAACTTTTGATAATATGTCTGATGAATTTAAAAAATTAAAAGACGATTTTAATAAAAATGTATTATCTCACGATAAGTACAATCAAGAGTGGCAAAATGTAGTTTTTCAAGCTATGACTGGAACAACATTAGCTGTAATTGTAGCTGGTGCAATTGTAGCATACTTTCCTACAGATTTTAGTTTTCTCGGAATTTTCCTTTGGATTTCATTATTAGCATTGATAGTTGTGGAAGTTTTGAATGCTTTTGTATTTAAATCAGAAAGGAGAAGGATAATATACTCATATTGTGGAGTTGTTATATTTTCATTGTATTTAATTTATGATTTTAATTATTTAGAAAAAGCAATTGCTGCTGGTGATAATTCGTGGGGAACTGCGGTCAGGGTTGCAGTTAATTTGTACTTAGATATAATAAATTTATTTTTGGATCTGCTTGAAATATTAGCAGAATCGAACTAAAATAAATCTTTTTCTAAACCAATTAAGAAAGCGTACTCCATTGCAATCTCTTTTAAAGCTTCAAATCTGCCAGAGGCCCCGCTGTGTCCAGTTTCCATGTTTGTATTTAATAGGATTGTGCTGTCGGATTTGTTATAATCTCTCAGTTTAGCAACCCATTTAGCAGGTTCCCAATACTGAACTTGTGAATCATGCAGGCCAGTTGTAACTAAAATATTAGTATGAGCGGTTTCTTTCACATTATCATAAGGTGAGTATGAAAGCATATAATCATAATATTCCTTTTCATTTGGATTACCCCACTCATCATACTCAAGAGTGGTTAATGGGATTGAGTCATCAAGCATTGTCGTCATCACATCAACAAATGGAACTGATGCAATTATTCCATTAAATAATAATGGTTCAAAATTTAAAACTGCACCCATTAAAAGCCCACCTGCAGAACCACCCATTGCATAAATATGTTCTTTAGATGTATATCCTTTATCAATAAGGTACTTGGCACAATAAATAAAATCTAAAAATGTATTTTTTTTATTCAAAAGTTTACCTTCCTCGTACCAATCCCTTCCTAAATATTCACTTCCTCTTATATGTGCAATTGCATAGACAAAGCCTCTATCAAGTAAACTAAGTCTGACGGTTGAAAAATAAGGGTCTAAAGTTATGCCATATGATCCATACCCATACAATAATAATGGAGTTTGGTCATTTAATTTTGTTTCACTGTGTCTGATTAATGAAATGGCAATCTTAGTCCCATCGTGAGATTTTGCCCATAATCTTTCAGTGATATAGTTTGCCTCATTAAAATTATCATCTACAACTTCTTGCTTCTTTTTCACATCGAACAATTTTGTTTCCATATCAAAATCAATAACTGATGAAGGTGTATTAAGAGATGAAAAGTTATATCTTAACTTCGTGGATTTAAAGTCAATATTTGTTCCTATTGATAAACTGTAAGTCTCACCTTCAATAGGTAAATAATAATTCTGACTATTATCCCACTTTCTTACATTCATTTTAACAAGTCCTGAATCTCTCTCAATTACTACTAAAAAGTCATTAAATATTTCAATACCCTCAAGAAGGATTTTTTTTCTATGTTCAATTACATCTTTCCAATTTTTTTGGTTTGTATTTTTTAATGAGGTTCTCATTAATTTAAAATTTTTAGAGTTGTCCTTATTAGTTATTATATAAAAATTGTCTTTGAAATGACTAATGGAATATTCGTGACCTTCGACTCTTTTATTAAAAATTTTAAATTCATCATCAGGCTTATTTGCATCTAAAAATCTCACTTCACTCGTCAGAGTGCTTCTTGAGCTAATGAATAAAAATTTTTCAGATTTTGATTTTGATACACCTATGCTAAATGATTCATCTTTTTCCTCATAAATAAGTTCATCTTCTTTTGAATCAGTATTTAATTTATGCTTAAAGATTTTATTAACTCTCAGAGTTACATCTTCCTTTTTAGAATAAAAAACTGTTTGATTGTCATTAGCCCAAACTAAACTACCAGTTGTATTTTCAATTTTTTCATTGTATAATTTTTGGGACTCTAAATCCAAAAAATAAATAGTGTATAATCTTCTCGACAAAGTATCTGCAGAATAAGCTAACTTTTTATTATCAGGACTAATACTTATTCCACCCAGATTATAGAATGAATGATTTTTAGCTAATTTATTAACATCAAGTAGAATTTCCTCTTCATTTTCTAAGCTTTTATATTTCCTTGTATAAATTGGATAATCTTTTCCTTTTTGAAACTTTTTTATGTACCAATAATCATTGTAAAAATATGGAACTGAGCTGTCATCTTCCTTGATTCTGGATTTCATTTCATTAAAAAGCTGTTTTTGAAGTTTTTCAGTTGGTTTTAACTTGGCTTTAGTGTAGCTATTTTCTTGATTCAAGTATTCAATTACTTTTTCATCCTCCCTTTGATTTAGCCAATAATAATTGTCAATCCTCGTATCAGAATGTATTGTTAGTTTTTTTGGATTTTTTTCTGCTTTTGGGGGATTTATTTTCATATTACATGAAATGTTTAAAGTTAAAAGAAAGCAAATAAACAATAAACTTTGGATATTGTGTCTGCTCATAATTCTTTTTTTGGTAGGATTCTAGAGAACCAAAGTTTTTTGATGATTTTAAAAAGTAATTCTCTACCAAAAATTTTAATGAAAAAGTTTATAATTTTTGTATCTCGTCCGATAAAATTAGAAACTTTACTTTTTGTGATAGATTTTTTAAAAACAAAATTTGCTACATCATCATTATTACCAAATCCAAAAGGAAAAGGAGGTTGATTTTTAATTCCATCTTCAAGGGCTTTTTTTAGATTTTCTCTTACGACATCTAAATCCTCTTTTTTTTCATCTTCTGTAAAGTTTATTGAATCATGAAATCCTGTTCTAAAAGATCCTGGAGCAACAGTTTTAATATCAATACCAAACAAGCTTAATTCATAATGAAGACATTCAGTTAAACCTTCTACAGCAAACTTTGAAGAATTATATAAAGATGTGAATGGTAATCCAAACCTTCCTGCTATTGAAGAAATATTAACTATCACACCATCTTTTTGCTTTCTCATTTGAGGAAGAACTCCCTTAATACAATCAATCAATCCAAAGTAATTTACATTAAATTGGTTTCTTATTTCTTCATCTGATGCTTCCTCTAAAAAACCAAAAGCTCCATAACCAGCATTATTTATGAGGATGTCTATTCTCCCATATTTTTCAACCGTGTAGTCAACAACATTCTTAATATCGGACTTAACAGTTACATCAAGTTTTTTTATATCTAAATTTTCAAGCTTTTTTAAACTCGGAGAGCTATCAATATTTCTCATTGTGGCAATAACTTGAAAATTTTCTTTTTGAAATTTTTTTGCAATTAACTCTCCAAATCCTCTTGATGCTCCAGTTATTATAACGACCTTTTTCATTGTGGTGTATAAATGTATTATAATTTAATGTAATCTAACAAATCATCTTATTTGATTGGGTAATAGAAAATAAATTTGTTCATTTGCATAAACTAGCAAAAATGAAAATAATTGAATTAAAAAACTCTGATATTTTTGGTGCAACTTCGAGTTCACTATGTTTGGCTCATTGCGTACTTACTCCCTTACTTTTTTTATCTCCAATATGGTGGTGGTCGAGTTTAAATATCCTTTTTATTTCAGTTTCTTTTATTGCTGTTTATAATTCAGTAAAAAAAACATCTAGAAAAATAATGAAACCTTTACTTTGGATAGGTTTTTCTCTTTTAACCCTTTCAATTGTTAATGAGGAGTTTCATTTTTTACATGTACCAGAGGTTTTAAATTACTCTGCTGCTGCATTTCTTGCAGGTCTTCATATTTACAATCTTAAGTATTGTCAATGTGATGATGAGGAATGTTGTGCTCCTAAAAACTAAAGATTAAAAGAATATTTCCTGTGCGAGCCTATATGTATTAGAGTGAGCTTCCAAAATATCTTTGATATTAACTGAATAACCTCCCCCCATGCTAATTTGAATAGGTATATTATTTTTTTTAGCAAGTTTCAAAACAAATTTATCTCTTTCTCTACACCCATTTATTGTCATAGATAATCTTCCTAGTTTATCATTTTCTAATACATCAACTCCGGCAAGGTAAAACATAAAATCAGGCTCGAATTCGTCAACCACTTTTGGAAGAATTTCATTTAGTTTACTTAAATAAAATTTATCATCTGTGTTGTCAGGAAAGTCAACATCCAAATCACTGATTTCTTTTTTAAATGGATAATTTTTTTTACCATGAAACGAAAGTGTGAATACATTTTTATTTTCATTAAAAATAGAAGCTGTACCATTACCTTGATGAACATCCAAATCAACAATTAATATTTTATTTGCTTTATTATTTTCCAGTAAATAGTTAGCAGCAATTGCTTGATCATTCAACATGCAAAAGGCCTCACCTCTATCTCGAAATGCATGGTGAGTACCACCTGCAATATTCATTGAAATACCATTTTTTATTGAAAAATCAACACATTCTATTGTTCCTTTAGCTATCTTTTTCTCCCTATATACAAGCTCTCTACTCATGGGAAATCCTATTGGCCTTATTTCTTTTTTAGTTAATAAAAGCGATGAGAATCTTTTATAGTAATATTCACAGTGAGTTAATAAGGCTAGATTGTCTTCCAATGGTGATGGTGAAAAAAAATTTTCATGATTGCATGTATTCTCTCTTAAAAGTTGTTCAGGAATAAGGTCATACTTAATCATCGGAAATCTATGATTCTCATCTAAGGGATGTTTATATGATTTATCAAAAGCTACTTTTAGCATGATACAAATATTGAATAAAATTAAAGGAAAAACTATTTCGAAAGGTAATCGGCAGCTGAGGTTGCAATTTGTCTGTAAGGTTTAATATTGACTTTAAAACCAAGTGAATTTGCCCATCCTTTAGCAACAGGAACCAGTTTATTTGAAAAAAATCTTTTATCCTCATTGTAGTCCATATCTATTTCCAAATTAACTTTTGGATGATGCCTTAGTTTTTGGGCAATTTCAAGACTCATTTCAGTTTCTTTCCATAATCTTGTCCATATGTCATTAATTTTTGGGACATTAAATTTTGAATATATATAATGAACACCTGCCTCTTTATACCTGTATGCGATTGCAGTTATATATCTCGTATTATCTGATTCTGAATATGAGTCTGTACCAATGTGAATTTCAACATCAGGATAGTTATTAATAATTTGTAAAGTATAACTTAAAGGATCTAAGATTTGACCTTTAGAATTTCTAAATACCATTTATCTAAATACCTAAATTTTTAATAATTAAAATAAGAGTTTGATAATTTATTTTAGAAAATTATTGACAATAGATGTTAATAAAAGAATGTTTTTAAATTGTTAAAATAATTATTTCTATATTACACTGATAATGAATCTTTTAGTAAATTTTTTACAAAGCGATATTGGCATTGTTTTCTTAATAATTTTTTTTACTAGTCTTATTTTTTTAGGATGTGCAAAAGTCATAAATGAAAAAAATGCTAAATACTTGTTAGCTGGATATAATACAATGACCCAAAAGGAAAGAGAACAATTTGATTTGAAATCATACCTTATTTTCTTTAAGAAATTTTTTATTAATCTTGCATCTTATCCTCTTATACTAGCTATTGTATTCTATTTTTTAGTTGATTTTTCGACTATGATAATTTTATACAGTATTTCAATAACCTTACCTTTTCCATATTTCATTTATAAATCATATAAAAATTTTAAGTTATGATAGTTAATGATATTTATGGTAACCCTTATGAAATCAAGGATATTAAAAGTTTTAAAAATCATATTGTAGAATTCCATACGCTCAATGGACTTCCTGACAACAGTTTACATGAGGAAAATGGTTTTTATTTTAGAGTTGATAATAAGTTATTTAACCAAATTTTTGAAGAATAAAAATTCGAGATAGATGAAAAATAATTATTCAGATAATTTTTTTGAAGTTGGTTCAAAATTTGGTTTTTTACCCAAAAATCATCCACTTATAAAGCTCCCTGAAAGATATCTTGGTTTACAAAAATTACTTGATAAAATGCCTGTTAATTTAGAAGATGGATCCAAAGGATATTTAGCTATTCCTAATAAAATTAAAGTTGAGGTTGAAGAGCTCACTAATTATTTTGACATAGTTAAAAATGAAACTGATATTATGGTTATTCAAGCGCTATACAGAGGATATTGTTTTTTAGCTTCTGCATATACCTTAGAACTTTCATATCAACAGTTTGTAAAGACAAAGAAATATGGGAAAGCAAGACAATTTTTGCCAATACAAATAGCACAACCTTTTGTTAAGGTAGCAGAAAAGTTAGATGTATATCCTTGGTTAGATTATCATTATGCATATTCTTTAGGAAACTATAAATTTATTGATGAATCAAAAGGTTTTCACTGGTCAAATCTTGATCAGTGTGTGAAATTTTCTGGAACTAGTGATGAATCAGGATTTATTATGAATCATGTTGATATAAATCAGCATTCACCAAAGCTGGTTGGTTCAGTTTTACAAGCTTTGAAGGCTATCTCCAATAATAACAATGAAGATCTTAATAAAAATTTAAAACAAAACTTTCATTCAATGGAACTTGTAAATGATAGGAGAAAAGACATGTGGGTAGCATCAAGATGGAAGCATTATAATGATTTTAGGATATTTATCATGGGTATAAAGGGAAATGATGAAATATTTGATGATGGCTTAATTTATGAGGGAGTGTGGGATGAACCTAAGAAATTTAGAGGTCAAACAGGAGCTCAAGATAATATCATTCCTATGGAAGATATTTTTACTGGAGTAACTAATTTCTATCCTGATAATCAATTAACTAAATATCTTTTAGATCTAAGAACTTACAGACCCAAATGCATTCAGAATTTTTTTATTGATTTAAAAAACACAATTGATTCATTAAGCGGAGGATCTATTTTTCATTATCTAAAAAAAGAAAAAAATTCTATTGGTATGTGTTATTTGCTTGCTATTGTTGAGGAAATATATAAGTTCAGAAATGGTCATTGGCAATTCGTTCAAAAATATATTATGGCTAATACAAAGTACGCTAAAGCTACTGGTGGAACACCAATTATAAGCTGGATTCCTAATCAAATAAAATCTGTTCTAAACTTTATTGAGATCATACTTAATGAAATTCATTCAATGAACAGAAATTTTAATTTAGAACAAAATAAAATTTATACAGAATCAACAAATACACTACAACATAAAGTAAAACTTCTCGAAAAACAACTCAATATAGTAAGTGATTCTAATTATAATCCTGGCAAAGTTTTTGAATTGAATAAAAAATTCAAATTAGAAGATATAAATATTGAAAAAAAGTAATCTACCCTCTAAAGTTTGTCCTGTTTGTAATAGACCTTTTACATGGAGAAAAAAGTGGGAAAAAAATTGGGAAAATGTCAAGTATTGCAGTAAAAGATGTAGAGGTAACTAACTCTTTAATTTGGTTTAGAAATGATTTAAGAATTAATGATCATCCAGGAATTAATTCAGCATTATCGATTTCAGGAAAAGTAATAGGATTTTATTGTTTTAATTCATCAATGTTTAAAATGACCAATCTTGGATTTCCAAAGATTGATAAGTTTAGAGCTAAATTTCTGTTAGAAACTATTGAAAATCTTAAAGAAGATTTAAAAAAAATTAATGTTACATTAATTATTAAAATTGGAGATCCAGTTGAGGAATTAACCAAGATTATTTCACAACAAAAAATTAAAAATATTTTCTTCCAAAAAGAGTGGACACAAGAAGAAGTTGATGAAGAGGATCAATTAAAGAGTAAATGCAATGATAAAAATTTTAAGTCATTTTATAGTCAGTTTTTATACGATCCGGATGATCTAGACATTAATAATATCTCTAATGTTTTTACAAATTTTAGAAAGCATTGTGAAAAAAAATTAAAAGTAAAAGACTTAGTTGAATCACCTAAAAAATTATTAGATGATAATTTGTTGAATGATGATTACTTAATTCCAAGCCTATCGGATTTAGGTCTTGAAGATTTTGAAATGGATTCAAGGAGTGCATTCAAATTCAAAGGAGGCTGTAATGCAGCTAAAGAAAGGTTAGACTTTTATTTGTGGCAATCAAAAAAAATAAATTTTTATAAACAAACTAGAAATGGATTAATTGGCCAAGACTACAGTTCAAAATTTTCATCATGGCTTTCAAATGGATCAATTTCTGCACGTGAAATATTCTGGGAAATAAAGGATTATGAAAAAAATATTTTAAAAAATCAGTCAACATATTGGTTGATTTTTGAATTAATTTGGAGAGATTTTTTTAAATATATATCTATGAAGTATGGAAATAAAATATTTAAAATTGGAGGTATTTTGGAGAAAGATTATCAATGGAGCACAGATATTAAAATATTTAATAAATGGGTAAATGGATTAACAAATGAACCTTTTGTAAATGCTAATATGTTAGAGCTTAAATATACAGGCTGGATGAGTAATAGAGGAAGACAAAATGTTGCTAGTTATTTAGCTAAGGAATTGAATCTTGATTGGAGATGGGGTGCAAGATATTTTGAATCACAATTAATTGATTATGACGTACATAGTAATTATGGAAATTGGATGTATGTTTCAGGCGTTGGTAATGATCCTCGTGATAGAAAATTCAATATAAAATTTCAGGCAGAAAGATATGATCCAACTAATAAATACCAAAAGATGTGGTTACAAACTAGAATTTTTTAAAATAACCTTTAATTCCAAACACCTCTGTCAAGATTTTCATTTAGATTTTTATAATCGACTTCTGGATATTTAATTTCTATCATCTTTTGAATTTCGACATATTTAATCTTAAGTTTTTCAAGAAATTCAATTCCAAATTTCATGTACTGAGATTGCCATGATAGCATATTTTCAAACTCTTTGTTTCTCAAAATATCAACTTCATAAAAATTAAATTTTGTAAAACCTAAAGAATTATTAGAGTATTCAAATGTTTTATCAAAGTTTGTCATATTCATAAGTGAGGTTGATTTACTTAGAAAAGGTATAATATAGGTGTTAATGTATAATCTATTTATTCTATCATTTTCAAGAATTTGTGAAAATGCTTTTGGTAATGATGCAATTTGGGATTTTATTTTTTCATCATTTATAATTGATAGTTTGCCGTTGTTAATTATTTCATTTAATACTCCTTCCTGAGGAACATGCCTCCATCCTGCTGTGGCAACATGATAAATTAAACTATCTAATTTAAATTCTGAATTCCATCTTCCGTTTGGTCCTGTATATTTTAAAATTTCACGGTCAGAATTAACAATCCCTCTTTTTTTATCTAAAACCAAATTTAGATTGAGTAGGCTAGATGATACCTCGTTGTGAAAAGCTAAAAGTGTTTTCTTTTCCTCTAATTTTAATTTTCTATTTTCATTAGCATTGTTAACCTCGAGAGCTATCAAAATACCTATAATGATTAAAAAAATTTCAATAAAGGCATACTTATAATAATCTTTGTTAATTTTTCTAAAGCTCCTTATTAACTTTAAAATTCTCATCACTTAAAAATAAGTATTAAAAATATTTAATTTGTAACTTTTGGTCATATAATGATAATAATTAAAAAAAATTTTAAGAACAATAAGTTTTTATATTATTTCAAGGGTTTTATCTCTTTACTGATTCCAAAATTTCTTTTTAAGAATAAGCTACAAAGCCTTTTAATTTCAATACCGGACGATAAATTAGAATATATCCTAAAAAGAGTTAATTATTATAATAAATTAGAAAGCAAAATATCGACTAATAAATCTTGGTCAAAATTATCTGACTTAAAAATTAAAAATAAAGGAAAAACATATTTTTTTGACTCTTACTCAGTAGTAAAATATTTTCCAAAATCTTTAAAAGCAAATTTTTTATTTGGGGATATTAACTATGTCCCCAAAGAGGTCTCATTTGTTAAATCAAGACCAATTAATACTGAAAATAAAAATTCAATTATTCTAAAACTTAACAAAGTTAGACACTTTTTATATGTAAATGATATTATTCCAATTGAGAAAAAAAAAGATACTTTATTTGGAAGAGCTGCTGTTCATCAAAAGCAAAGAATTGATTTTTACGCAAAACATTTTAACAATCCTTACTGTGATTTAGGACAAATAAACAGAGGAACAAAACATGATCAATGGTTTAAAAAAAAGGTATCGATTGACTATCATTTAAAGCATAAATTTATTTTATGTATTGAGGGAAATGATGTAGCGTCTAATTTGAAATGGGTTATGTCTTCAAATTCAGTTGCTGTAATGCCAAAACCAAAGTTTGAATCCTGGTTTATGGAAGCTAACTTAATTCCAAATTTTCATTATATAGAAATTAAAGATGATTACTCAGACCTAAATGATAAGTTAGAGTATTACATTGAAAATGTAGATAAGTTAAAAGAAATTTCTTCCAATGCTAATAATTATGTTAATCAGTTTAGAGATAAAAGAGATGAAAAAATTATATCACTTTTAGTAATGGAGAAGTTTTTTAATTTTTCTGGTCAAAAAAAATCATCAATCAATTTCTTTAGCTAAATAAAGAAAAACTGGTAGATGATCACTATATCCATTAGAATCAAATTTACCATAGATTACATTTGGAGTAGGATAACCTGCCCATCTACCTTTATCCCTTCCATTTAATAACCATTTTTTGTTAAATACTCCTGCTTTGAGAAATCTTAATTTACTGTCTTCATCTATTAATGAGCCAGAAACAATTAATTGGTCAAGCATATTACCTTTACCCTTGTATAGGTAAGTCCAGTAGTATTTTTCTTCATGTAGAAATTCCATGGGATTAAACATCTCATTAATTTTTGTTGTGTTTTTTTCGGAGTTAGTTTTTAGTGCAACTTTAATACTTGGATCACCAGGATCATCATTAAAATCCCCCATAGAAATAATTTTAGACTTAGGGTTAATAGACAAAATTGAATCAATAATTTTCCTGTTTAATTCACCTGCTTTATATCGCTGAGCGATACTTGGTTGACCACCTCCTCTACTGGGCCAGTGATTAACAATAAAATTAATTGGTTCTTTTTCTAAAAATCCAAAAACAACAAGAACATCTCTTGAAAAACTTGGTTTACCTTTATATTCAACTTTTAAAGGATAAGTTTTTGCTTTTCTTGGTATAAATTTAGTAGTATCAAAAAGAAGTGCAACATCAATTCCTCTCCAATCTTTAGAATCAAAGTGAATAATTCCATAATTAAGACCTTTCATTTTCTCAGTCGAAACTAAATCTATAAGTACTTGTTTGTTTTCAACTTCACAAAGTCCTAAAATAGCAGGATGACTATTTGTTACATCTGAGCCTATAATTGGTAAAACCTTTGCAAGGTTATTTAGTTTTATATTATATTTTTTTTCAGTCCATTTATCTTCTCCTTCGGGCGTTCTAGCTTCATCCCATGTATTATTTGGATCATCAATTGTATCAAAAAGATTTTCAACATTATAGAAAGCAACAGTATTTAGAATATATTTTTTTTCTTGTGCACTAACACTAAGGAAAAAAAACAAAATTAGAATTATACTTTTCAAATTACTTTTATTAATATTCATAAATTTTATAAATTTTTTTTGAA
>ENA-OSEY01001494-OSEY01001494.1-marine-metagenome-genome-assembly--contig:-NODE-1494-length-16128-cov-8.676282_pt1 | contig 16128 bp, 17 predicted proteins | sample MGYA00248465_ERZ534230 | MGnify/ENA primary metagenome ERZ534230 (study PRJEB26409, sample SAMN06344110) | marine metagenome | isolation source: Sea water from surface | place: Atlantic Ocean:Southern...
AACTACTTTGCCAGTTTGACCAACTTGGTGATCATTTGTAATATAGCCTGCATCGACTGCTGCTCTTGATGCACCAATTGCTGCATTTAATTTGTCAGCAATTGCTGTAATGAGTTTAAAATTTTCGCCACTCTGCATACCTCTTCCGCCTGAAATTACTATTCGTGCTGTGCCAAGTTCTGGTCTATCTGATTTAATTTCTTCTTTTTTTACAAATTTAGTATTTTGAGATGGATCTGTATTTTCACCTTTAACTATTTCTGCTGATCCACCTGAAGTTGGAGCAGGATCAAATGACGTAGGTCTAATAGTGACACATTTTTTTTTATCAGTGCTTTTAACTGTTGCAAAGGCATTACCTGCATAGATAGGTCTTAAAAAAGTGTCTTCAGAAATTACTTTGATAATATCACTTACTTGAGAAGTATCTAACAATGCAGCAATTCTAGGCATTAAATTTTTTCCAAATGTATTTGCTGAACAAACAATGTGCGAGTAATTTTCTGCGTGCTTGAGTATTACTGGTGTATAATTTTCTGCGATATAGTTTTCGTAAATATCATTATCTACATGTATTACTTTTTTAACATTAGGAACTTCTGATAATGATTTTGCAACCGGATCAGCATTTTTACCTATTACCAATACGTGTAAATCATCATTTATTTGTGATGCAGCAGTTATAGCATTAAGAGTAAATGGCTTTACCTCTTTATTGTTATGCTCTGCTATTAATAAAACTGACATTATATTACTTTAGCCTCATTTTTTAATTTTTGAACCAACTCTTCAACACTAGAAACTTTAATTCCAGCTTTTCTTTTAGGTGGTTCTTCAACTTTAATTTGCTCGATTCTAGGTTTTATATCAATGCCTAATTCTGAAGCATCTATTTGCTCAAGAGGTTTCTTCTTTGCCTTCATTATATTGGGTAAAGATGCGTATCTAGGCTCGTTTAGTCTTAAATCACATGTAACAATAGAAGGTATTTTAACTTCTATTGTCTCAAGACCTTCATCAACTTCTCTTGTTACCTCTAATACATTTTCTTTTACATCGATTTTAGAAGCGAATGTTGCTTGAGGCCAATTTAAAATTGCAGCTAACATTTGACCTGTTTGATTACAATCATCATCTATAGCCTGTTTGCCCATAAAAACTAAATCTGGTTTTTCTTTTTCAACAATTTTTTGTAAAATTTTTGCAACCGCTAATGGTTCAATAGTACCAGGTGCTTTTACTAATATTCCTCTGTCAGCACCAACTGCCAATGCTTTCCTAACTGTCTCTTGAGCTTTTTCTTCTCCAACCGTTACAGCAACTATTTCCTTCGCTTTGCCAGACTCTTTTATTTTTACTGCCTCTTCAACCGCATTATCATCTGGTGGATTTGTTGACATTTTTACATTATCTGTAACAACGCCAGATCCATCTTCTTTAACTCTGATTTGGACGTTGTAATCAATAACTCTTTTAACTGCTACTAGTATTTTCATTAGGCTCTTAGTAATTTATTTTCTGAATCGTAGGGACTATCTTCTAAAATTGTTGCTTCATGCATTTTGCCGAGTATATCAATTTTAAGTTTTTGTCCAACATTTGCCAAAGTAGGTTTTACCATACCAAGTGCAATTGATTTTCCTAATCTAAAACCATAATCTCCACCTGTGGCTCTTCCAACAACAGATCCGTTTTCATAAATTGGATTATTTCCTAATACATCGGCATCGGTGACGTTATGAACTTCCAATGTTACCAATTTATTATTAAATCCTTTTTCTCTCCATTTATTAAGTGCATCTAATCCAATGAAGCTTCCTTTATTTGGATGAATGAATCTATCTAATCCACTCTCATACGGTGCATACTCAATTGATAATTCTGTACCTACAAGTTTGTAAGATTTTTCAACTCTTAAACTGTTCATCGCTCTTATTCCAAAAGGTTTTAAGCCTAGATCTTTTCCAGCCTCCATTAATTTATCAAATATATGATTTTGATATTCAATTGGGTGATGGAGTTCCCAGCCTAATTCACCAACAAAATTTACTCTCATAGCATTTACAGGTGCATAACCTACATCTACGTTTTTCGCACTCAACCATTTAAAATTCTCATTAGAAAAATCATCTTTTGAAACTCTTTGCATTAGCTCTCTTGATTTTGGACCCGCAACCACTAATACTCCTGTACTATTAGTTAAATTTTCAAATATAACACTTCCATCTTTAGGCATCCATTTATGGATCCAGTCATGGTCAAGTCTTTGAAAAGCTCCTGCAGAAACTAAATAGAAACTATCCTCAGCTTCTCTTAAGATTGTAAATTCTGAATGCACGCCACCTTTTGTATTTAATGCATGACATAAATTTACTCTACCTACTTTTTTCGGAAGTTTGTTTGCAACCAAATTATCTAAAAATTCCTCTGCTTTTGGACCTTTAATTCTGCATTTTGCAAATGCAGTCATGTCTAGCAGCCCGACATTTTCTCTAACGTTCTTACATTCTTTTTCAACTGCTTTAAACCATTTTGACCTTCTAAAAGACCAATCGTCTTTTTGTTCCATGCCATCTGTTGCAAAAAAATTTGGTCTTTCCCACCCAAATTTTTGACCAAACACAGCGCCTAATTTTTTCATTCTATCGTAACACGGTGCTGTTCTTAAAGGTCTTGCTGCTTCTCTTTCTTCATCAGGGTAATGAATTATGAATACATTTCTATAAGCTTCTTCATTCTTTTCTTTTAAATAAGATTTAGAGCAATAATCACCATATCTTCTAGGTTCAACACCAAGCATGTCAATTGTAGGTTCGCCATCTACAATCCATTCTGCTAATTGCCAACCTGCTCCTCCAGCCGCAGTTATTCCAAAACTATGACCTTCGTTAATCCAAAAGTTTTTAAGTCCCCATGCAGGTCCAACAATTGGATTTCCGTCTGGAGTATAACAAATTGCTCCATTATAAACTTTTTTGACACCCACCTCTCCAAAAGCAGGAACTCTGTGAATTGCTCCTTCAATATGTGGAGCTAATCTGTCTAAATCTTCTTGAAATAATTCATATTCAGAATCTTTTGATGGTCCATCAACATAACAACATGGAGCACCATCTTCATAAGGTCCAAGTATAAGACCACCTGCTTCTTCTCTCATATACCATCTACTATCACTGTCTCTTAATACTCCCATTTCAGGTAAACCTTCTTTTTTTCTTTTTTGAATTTCAGGATGAGGCTCTGTAACAATGTATTGATGTTCAACTGGTATGACTGGTATTTCTAATCCAACCATTTTTCCTGTTTGTCTTGCAAAGTTTCCTGAGCATGACATAACATGTTCACATTCAATACTCCCTTTATCAGTTTCAACGACCCAGCCATTTTTTGTTTGTTTAATTCCAACTACGTTTGTATTTCTGTAAATCTCTGCTCCTCTATTTCTTGCTCCAGTAGCTAAAGCTTGTGTAAGATCAGCAGGTTGAATGTAACCATCTTCTGGGTGCTGAATTGCTCCAACCAAATCACTTGTATTACATAAAGGCCAAATTTCTTTTACTTGATCTGGTGTTAAAAATTTTACATCTACGCCTATTGTTTGTGCAACACCAGCATACTGATGGTATTCATCCATTCTATCTTTTGTACTTGCAAGTCGAATATTTGAAACAACACTAAAGCCAACATTTTTACCTGTCTCTTCTTCAAGAGTTTTATAAAGGTCAACAGCGTATTTGTGTAATTGGCCAACCGAGTAACTCATATTAAAGAGTGGCAGTAAACCTGCAGCATGCCATGTTGAACCAGAGGTAAGCTCTTTTCTTTCAACTAATACAACGTCAGACCAACCTTTTTTTGCTAAATGATATAAAGCACTTACACCAACTACTCCACCTCCGACAATAACTACTTTAGCTTTTGATTTCATAAAACCGATTCCTACTAGATTTTTGGTTTGAACGAAACAAAATTTTAATAGTCATCATCCTCATCTCTCCATCCTTTTATATACATCAAATACGCGGCCACAGTTACACTTATACATCCTACTATCATGCCTAAGTTGAGGCCAAATTGCTTACCAAAGAAATACCAACCAAGTTGAGTAGAACCTATTGTTGGCACACATAAAATTAACATTAAAATTGGAATTCTTTCATAAAAAGGTTTTTTCTTCATTTAAATTGACGATCCTAGTGGCATTGGTTGTGAGACACCACTTGTTAACCAACAGTTTTTAAGTGGACCAGATTTGTCATATTTTTTAACTACCCATTCAAATTGATAATATTTTTTCTTATCATCCAAAACTGTAACTCTATAGGTTGCACTATTTTCTGAAGCAGAGACAATATCTATTTTATTTTCGAGATGATTTATTAACATTTGATACATATCACTTTTTAGCATTGACTTAAATTTCTCAAGTGGACCTGTATATTTTTTATTATTTGGGTGTGCAAACTCCCATGTTTGCTCAATACCAAAGTCTTCGTACGGTTCATTATTATTTTTTAACCCATTTAATTGTATCTCTACAACCTCTAACGGCTTAATTGAGTTTTTTGGTTTGATCAACTCAGCATTGCAAATAGACTGAAAACAAAAACTTAAAAAAATTAATATTACAAGTTTATTTTTATATAAATACATTCTTACGTAAACAATATAACATGTGAAAAATAAATTAACTTTACAATAAGGACGCAAATGAAAATTGGTTTTATAGGCCTAGGAAACGTTGGTGGGAAACTTGCAGGCAGTCTATTGAGAAACAACTTCAAATTGACTGTTTATGATCTTGACCCAAAAACAATGGAAAATTTAAGTTCAAAAGGAGCAAGTATTTCAAAAAATCCAAAAGAACTTACTCAAGACTCTGATCTAATTATTACATGCTTACCCTCGCCTAAAATATGTAGAGAAGTAATGGAGTCTAAAGACGGTGTAATTAATGGATTGTCAAAGAATAAGATATGGCTCGAAATGAGTACAACGGATGAAAACGAGGTAAAAAGAATTGGAAAGTTAGTTAAACAAAAAAAAGCATTTGCTCTTGATGGACCTGTAAGTGGTGGGTGCCATAGAGCTGATACAGGAAATATAGCAATATTCGTTGGCGGCGAAAGATCTGCATTTGAAAAAATTTTTTCTGCTCTTTCGGCGATGGGTGAAAAAATTCTTCATACTGGAGAATTGGGCTCTGCCTCTGTTTTGAAAGTTATAACAAATTACTTAGCATCAGTTCATTTAGTTGCGTTAGGTGAAGCTTGGACTGTTGCAAAAAAATCTAATTTGGATTTAGAAAAAACTTTTAAGGGAATTGCTATTTCCTCTGGAAATTCATTTGTGCACGAAACAGAAAGCCAAGTAATATTAAATGGTTCCTATAATATAAATTTTACAATGGATTTAGTTTTAAAAGATACTTCCTTATTTGATAATTTAGCAAAAAAACTTAATTCATCTTTAGAAATATCACCAATGATTGTAAAAATTTTTCAGGAAGGTTTGAAAAACTATGGTCCTCGTGCCTGGTCTTCAATGATAGTTAAAAGAATGGAGGATAAAAATAAAATAGACTTTAGAGCAAAGGGTTTTCCAACCGAACTTATAGATAAAGAACCTGAAAAGAAAGGTTATGAGATATAACAGACAAGGTCATAATATTATTCATAGAGGACTGGCAAAAAAAACTTTCAAAGAAAATTCGATTAAAGCCTTCAAGTTTTGCTTTAAAAAAAATTATGGAATTGAAACTGATTTACATACAACTTTAGATAATAAAATTGTTTGTTACCATGATTTTAGCCTAAAACGATTTAAGAGTAAAAAGTTAATAAAAAATTTAAAATATAAAGATATAAATAAAATAGCATCAAAATATAAAATGCATATTCCAACTTTGAATGAGGTAATCAAAATTTCGAAAAAAAATTACTTAATGCTAGAAATTAAATCAAAATTTTCAAAAAAAAATTTTTTAAATCTTATTCCTATTATAAAGAGATTAAAACATTATAGCATAACTTCTTTTAATGAAAAAAATATTTCAAATTTAAATAAAATTAAAAAAAATTTAAATTTAGGGCTAGTTTTTTCTTCGACCACTTCAATAAAACTAATTTTACAAAAAAGTAAATTAAAGTACCTTAGATTATTAGTTTTAGAAAAAAAATTTCTTACTAATAAAAAACTTATAAAAATAAAAAAACCTATTTATTTTTACACAATAAAAGATAAAAAAGTTAGAGCAAAATTTTTAAGAAAAAATCTTATTATTGAAAATTTGTAATTATTGTGAAAGATAACTAAGTCTTCCTATTATTTCATCACGATCCATATAGTAACCTTGTAGGTGTCTATGTCCTGAGTTAGGATCGAATGCTGTTCTGCCGTGCAAAACTCTTCTGTTATTAAAAGAGTATATATCCCCTGGATTTAGTCTGAACTTAATAACAAATCTATCATCATGTAACAGATTGCCAAATCTATGATGCGCGAAATAAACTTGGTCCATTACATCTGGATGACAATCTAATGCATCCATGGTTGCAACACTAAATCTAATATCATTATAATCACCATCTTTAGTTAAACTTATTGCAGGTGCATAAAAACTTCTGTGAGCTTGCTGGGTATAATCTTTATCTCTAAATTTTAACGGTACATTTACCAAAGTATCAAAAATATCCTTTTCATTATTTTTTAAGTAATCTGCAACAGCAAAACCATCAACTGCTGAAGAATCTCCTCCATTAGCAGAATTTATAAGACAATGTAAAAACTGGTAGCCTGGTGGATTTTCAAACCAAGGTAAATCCATATGATTTTTCAATGCGTGAGCTGTATAGGCTGAGTTATTTGGTTTAGGTATATTTATAACTTCAAAAGGTGTTTTAAAAAAAGTTTCTCTTGTGTGACTAATTCTATTTAAAACTTCAAAAGCTGACTTTTCTTTTGTTGGTGCGTTATTTACTAAAGCTATTCCTTTATAGTGAAGAAGTTTTAACCACTTTATTAAACCTTCCTCTGAAGACATGATTTCATCGCAATCAATGCTTATAGACTTAATATTTTTTTCAATCGATTTATCCCAAAGTTGGTATGGAGAAATATATTTTTGTTTATTTTTGATTGTGTAACAGTTTTTTCTTAACCAATTAATGTCGTAAAAACTTGTATGATTTCCCTCGCTCCAAACTATTTCTAGTTTGCCCTCATCATTTACTTTATATTTTGTTGGATTTAAATTTTTAGAAACGTTTAATATATCAAACATTCTATGCCTAGAATCTTTGTCGTGAGCCGTTGGACAATTATCTCTTAACCATAAATAATTAAATTTACTTTCTTCTCCATCGCTCCAAAGAATTCTTAGGTAAGTTCCATTTTTTTCAAGTTTTGAAATACTAAACATGGTTAAAATTTATTATACTTATTTACATTTTCAATGCAATTTATAGTTGATAAATTATTGTTTTTTTTAATAATATCAAAAATAAAATTTGTTACTTTGCAACAAACTTGGACAACTGTTAAAACTTTATAAAAAATGAGTAAAATTGAAATTAATAACGTTTATAAAATATTTGGTCCCTCTCCAAAGAAGATCCTACCGATGGTGCAAGAAGGTGCTACTAAAGAAGAAGTTTTAGAAAAAACAGGACATACAGTAGGTTTAGATAATGTGTCACTTAAGATTGATGAAGGTGAAACATTTGTATGTATGGGCTTATCTGGTTCAGGTAAATCTACTTTAATTAGACATATTAATCGTTTAATCGACCCAACATCAGGTGTGGTTTCTGTAGAAGGTACTGATGTGATGAGTTTAGACAAAAATAAATTAATAGATTTTAGAAGACATAAAATGAGCATGGTTTTTCAAAGATTTGGGCTATTTCCACATAAAACTGTTTTAGAAAATGTTGGTTACGGACTTGAGGTTCAGGGTAAAAAACCTGAGGATAAAAATAAAGTTGCTATGGAAAAAATAGAAGCTGTTGGTTTAAGTGGCTTTGAAAACCAATACCCAAACCAACTATCTGGAGGTATGCAACAAAGAGTTGGTTTAGCAAGAGCGCTTGCTACTGACACTGACATATTATTAATGGATGAAGCTTTTTCAGCACTTGACCCTTTAATAAGAAGTGACATGCAAAAACAGTTGCTTGATTTACAAGGCGAATTAAAAAAAACGATAGTTTTCATTACACATGATTTAGATGAATCTTTAAAATTAGGTGATCATATTGGAATTTTAAATGGAGGAAGATTAGTTCAAGTCGGAACCCCAATAGAAATAATAATGAAACCTGCAGATGATTATGTTTCAGCATTTGTTAAAGATGTAAATAGAGCAAAAGTTATAAAGGCCAAAATAATAATGAAATCAGTAAATGAGGTTGATAATATTGACAAATCAAATCTTGTTAAAATAAATGAAGATCAATTTATAGAGGAATTCCTACCACAAGTAGTTTGTTCAAATGCAAACTGTGAGGTTGTAGATAAAAGTGGAAACACCAAGGGTTATCTAACCCAAAAAGAGTTATCTAAAGCACTTGCCAAAGAGCATTTAAAAGAGGCAGTTAAAACTAATTAATTATAATTGATTTATTAAGTCTGGAGCGATTTTTTTAGATTTTCCGAAAAATTTAAGTGCTTTTATAGTTTCTAAATTTGATTTATCACCATCTACCACTACAAATCCAATCATTCCCATACTTTTATGAGGTGTGCACCAATATGCATAAATGCCTGGCACTGTAAATTTATACTCAGCGTCTTTGTTCATTTTAGATTTGAATTTTTCTACACCAGCAGGAAACCCACCTTTTATAAATTCTACGTTATGACCTTTGGTTGTTGCTTTCCAAAAAACTGTATCACCTGAATTTACTTTTACAATTTTTTGTGAGTAAACCATGCTCTCTTTTCCTAGTTTGTTAAGCATCTCAATTGTTACATCTGCTGCATTCAACAAAGTTGGTAATAAAGTAATTGATATGGTTATTAAGGTTTTTTTGATTATAGATTTTAAATTCATAAATGCTATTTAATATTAAAAGTTATCTTATCAACTCTAATATTGGAGCAAGTTGCCACAGGATATAGTTTGAAAGGTTTTTATTTATGCTTTACTAGTTTTAACTTTTCTCTAGTTTCGGCAGGCGTCATTACTGAAGCTCCTAAGTCCTCAACAATTCTTCTTGCCTTTTCAACTAGTTGAGCATTTGTAGCTAACTTTCCTTTTGAAATATATAAATTATCCTCAAGCCCTACTCTTGGGTTTCCACCCATTACTACTGTTTGAGCAACATAAGGCATTTCATTTTTAGAAATTGCAAAACCACTCCATACTGCCTCTTTCGGCATAATATCTTTCATTGCTTGCATTGCTAAAGGTGTAGCGGGTGCACCCCAAGGAATACCCAAACACATTTGGAACATTGGAGGATCACTGAGTAATCCCTCTTGATATAACTGAGCTCCAAACCACATATTTCCTAAATCAAAAGCTTCTATCTCTGGTTTAACTTTTATTTCTTGAAGTCTTTTTGCTGCTTTTCTTAAATCTCTTGGGGTATTGATTGTAATAACAGATCCATCTCCAAAATTTAAAGTCCCACAATCAAGAGTACAAATCTCAGGCAAGAACTGTTCGGCATTTGCAATTCTTTCCATTACATTCGCCATATCAGTTAATGGACCAAATTGAAGTGGACTATTTTCTCCTATATCTAAATCACCACCCATTCCAGTTGTAAGATTTAGAACTACATCTGTGTCTGATGATCTGATTCTATCGACAACTTCTTTGTATAACTCTAATCTTCTACTTGGTGTTCCATCTTCCTCTCTAACATGTATATGTGCAATCGCTGCACCTGCTTTTGCTGCTTCGATTGCAGATTTTGCTATTTGTTCTGGTGTCTTTGGTAAATCAGGATGTTTTTTAGCAGTATCACCAGATCCAGTAACTGCACACGATATAAATACTTTATTGTTCATAATTTATTAATGGTATAGTTTATTATAATTAATATGGAAATAACAGAATTAAAAAAAGATTTAGCAGCTACCTTTAGATGGACCGCTAGATTGAATATGAATGAGGGAGTTGCAAATCACTTTAGCGCATGTGTACCTGGTTCAACTGATGAATTTTTAGTTAATAAATCAGGTGTTCATTTTAGCCAAATGAAAGTAAGCGATTTAATTTTGGTTACCAAAGAAAATATCGAGGAATTAAAAAAAAAACCCGACCTTGTGGATGCTACTGCAATAAATATTCATGGGACAATTCACCAAAAAGTACCTCATGCAAAATGTATATTTCATGTTCATTCAAAATACGCGACAGCTCTTTCTGCTTTGAAAAACCCTACTCTTCCTCCAATAGATCAAAATACGATGAGGTTTTATAACAGAGTATCTATATATAATGAGTATGGTGGTATGGGTTTTGAAGAAGAGTCGCTAAAAATGGCAGCTGCATTGGGAAATAAACAGAATCTTTTAATGTCAAATCATGGAATTTTAACCACTGGTGAAACTGTTTCGGATGGATTTGATGCATTATATTATTTTGAAAAATCTGCAGAAACATATTTAACAGCTTTAGCAACTGGAAAAGAATTAAATGTAGCATCACACGAAGTGGCAGAAAAAACAGCACAAGAGTGGTCAAACTATCCTTCTGATATGGGGAGAGCACATTTAGATCAAATCAGATTAATTTTAGATAAAGAAGAACCTGATTATCAAAATTAAAAAAATAAATTATGAAAGATAAAAAAAAATTTTATATAAATGGAAAATGGGTCAATCCAATTAAAGCAAAAGATTTTGATGTAATTAATCCCTCTACTGAAGAAGTTTGCGCAATAATTTCTCTAGGTAGCTCTGAAGATACTAATCTTGCTGTAAAATCTGCAAAGTCATCTTTTGAAACTTGGAAAGAAACTTCAAAGCAAGAAAGAATAAAACTTTTAGAAAAATTATTAGAAATCTATAAATCTAGATGGGATGAAATGACTGATGCCATATCAACTGAGCTTGGTTGTCCAAAAGATTGGTGTTCAGCTAATCAAACTGCATCTGGTGCGGGTCATATTGAAGATTTTATAAAAAGATTAAAAGAATTTAATTTTGAACCTGGTTTTGACAAAGGATCTGTTAATCACATTGTATATGAACCAATTGGTGTATGTGGTTTAATTACCCCTTGGAACTGGCCAATTAATCAAATAGCTCTAAAAGTTGTGCCAGCACTTGCAACTGGTTGTACAATGGTTTTAAAACCTTCTGAGATAGCTCCTTTATCAGCAATGCTTTTCGCAGAAATGATTCATGATGCAAAATTTCCTGCGGGTGTATTTAATTTAGTAAATGGAGATGGACCAGGCGTTGGTACAGATTTGTCGGGACATCCTGATGTTGATATGGTTTCCTTTACTGGATCGACAAGAGCTGGAAAGTTAATCACAAAAAATGCAGCTGATACAATTAAAAGAGTTTGTTTAGAGCTTGGAGGTAAAGGTGGAAATATTGTATTTGCCGATGCTTATCCTGATGCGGTTAGAGACGGAATACGAAATGTCATGAGTAACTCTGGTCAATCATGTGATGCGCCAACAAGAATGTTAGTAGAAAAATCAATATACAAACGAGCAGTAGAAGAAGCTGCAGATGAAGCTAATAAAATTAAAGTAGATCTTGCATCAAAAGCTGGTGAACATATAGGTCCAGTGATATCTAAAACGCAATATGATAAAATTCAAAGTTTAATTAAGAGTGGAATTGAAGAAGGCGCGACCTTAGTAGCTGGTGGACCTGAAAAACCTGAGGATTTCAAAAAAGGATATTTTATAAAGCCAACAGTGTTTACAGATGTAAATAATGATATGAGAATTGCCAAAGAGGAAATTTTTGGTCCAGTTTTATCTATAATTCCTTTTGAGAACGAAGAAGAGGCAATAAAAATTACAAATGACACTGAATATGGTCTTGGAAACTATTTACAGACTGAAGATAAAGAAAAAGCAAAAAGAGTTTCAAAAAAATTAAGATCTGGAATTGTGTACGTAAATCATAAACCTGCGGACTCTGGCACTCCATTTGGTGGTTATAGACAGTCTGGAAATGGACGTGAAGGAGGTACCTGGGGTTTACATGAATATTTGGAAGTGAAAACTATCACTGAATGGAAAAATTAAGATGATTGGGTATGTAATGGTAGGCACAAATAATCTAGATAAAGCCATTAATTTTTATGATGAAGTTTTACAAATTATAAATTTAAAAAGAAAAGATACTGATGAATTTTGTGCTGGATATACGCAAAAAGATGGCGATGGTGCTATAGAATTTTATGTTACAAAACCAGCAAATGGTAAAACTGCTACTTTCGGAAATGGAACACAAGTTTCTTTTATTGTTTCATCAAGAGAGATAGTTGATAAATTTCATGAGATCGGTTTAAAAGCAGGCGGTAGCAGCGAAGGAAGTGGCGGAGAAAGACCAGAAGGTTCTGGTGTATATTATTCATATATTCGCGATTTAGATGGAAATAAAATCTGCGCTTTTACAAATAACAAATAAATTAAATGTCTTATTCATCAATTGAAAAGCGATTAGCTGAAGGAAAAATAATAATTCTTGATGGGGGAATAGGAGGAGAATTACAAAAAGTTGGAGCAAAAATGGATGAAGGACTGTGGTGTGGGAGATGTTCTTTAGATAGTCCAAATGAACTTTTAAAAGTGCACCAAAATTATGTTAAAGCTGGTGCTGATGTAATAACCGCAAATACTTATGCTTCAACCCCTATATCAATGAAAAAATATGGTTATGAAGATCTGATTCAAGAATGCAATATTAAAAGTATCAAAATTGCAAAAGAGGCCGTGTCAGGTAAAAATGTTTTAGTTGCTGGATCTGTCTCCACTTACGGTTATTTTATGAAAGATGGTGTTGCTAAAATGAAACCAAGTTTTGATGAACACTTAAAAATTTTGTCAGATACAGGAGTAGATTTAATTATTCTTGAAGCTATGTCGTCACAAGCTGACATTGTTGAAACTTTAGTTGAATGTTCAAGTAATTTAAAATTACCAACGTGGTTATCAATATCTTGTGTATTTGATAAAAATAAAAATATTCATCTTGGATATGATGATGATGTGTCTCATAAAGATCCTCAAGTTTATGAGGAACTTGAAGATTCATTACATAGATTTAAAAAATTTCATTCAGGACCAATACTTGTTGCACACTCAAACATGAGTGTAACTGAAGAAGCAGTCAGCATACTAAAAAATAATCATAATAATACAGTTGGCGCTTATCCAAACAGAGGACACTTTGTTAAACCAGAATGGAAGTTTACTGATGATATTAAGCCAAGTGATTATGTTAAAAGTGCAAAAAAATGGATTGATAGTGGGGCACAAATTATTGGTGGTTGTTGTGGTATTGGAGTTGAAGAGATAAAAGCAATTTCAATTCTAAAAAATTAATATAAAATAAAAATATGAAGACGTTTATTGGTGGTATTGGCTGCTTTTGGGATGAAACTAAGTACGAAGGTATTGAAGGAGTAATTTCTACTGAGTGTGGTTATTGCGGCGGAGACGAACCAAACGTCACTTATAAAGCAGTATGTGGTGGAGATACTGGTCATATTGAAGTTGTTAAAGTAGAGTATGATGAAAAAGTTAAATCATATGAAGATATGGTGAGACTATTTTTTAAATTACACGACTCTACTCAAGTAAACCGTCAAGGTACGTATGTGGGAATTCAATATAGATCTGAAATTTTTTATAATAATGATGAAGAAAAAAAAATTGCGGAAAAAGTTTTAGAGGAAATGAATAATAAACTTGGCGGTAAAGTTTCTACCAAAGTTTCAAAAGAGAAAAATTATTGTAAGGCTGAAGGTTATCATCAAAAATATGAACAAAAAAAATCTTTGAAATTCGATTAACTTTATTTAAATTTGACTAAAATAATATCATATAAGAATCCTGAATTAGCAACAGTCAAAGATAATAAAGCTGTATGGAATCTCCCTAAAACTAGAAGACATGGTTATAGAAATCTTCACAAAATAAATAGATATGGATTATTTTTAAGATCAGATTTGGTTTTAAAATTAAAAAAAAAATACAAAGATACAATCTATAAAAAGCCACTGGTAAAAAAAATGACTAAACAAAAGTCTTTTTGCTCTTTAATAGTTGGAAATAAACAAAATATTTATTTTGAAAAATACGCAAAAGATTTTCCAAAAAATCAACCTCAAACGATAATGTCTATAACAAAAATGTTTGTTAATCTTTTCGTTGGAGAACTTTTGAATAATAAGTCAATAAATCTTGATAAAAAAGTATCTTACTACCTTCCAAAAATTGGGAGTGGCTATGCCAATGCTAAAGTGCAAGACGTATTAAATATGAATGTGATAAATGCCTACACAGAAGATTACACCAAGGCATACTCTTCATCTTTTTTACATGAGCCTGTTGGTGGATGGAGACTACCAAAAAGTGGTGATACGCATTTAAGTCAGGAAAGTTATTTAAATACTATCAAATCAAAAAAAAATAAAAATTTAAAAAACAAAAGTAATTTAGCTTTTTATAAATCTGCAAATACCGATGTTATAGGATTAATAGTTGAAAAGATCAGCGGTAAATCATTAAGACATTGGATGTTAAGAGCGGTTGAGGCAGCTGGGTTTGAAGATGGGCTTTATATTGCATCTGACAGATATGGTATGCCTTGGATGTCAGGGGGAGGATGTTTGATAACAAGAGATTTTTTAAGAATGGGTCTTTTATTTGCAAGAAAAGGTAAAGGAGTGGGAAATAGGAAGATTGGCTCAAGCTCTTTTTTAAACCGAACTTTAAACAATGTTGGTCCAAAATATATGAACTTATCAAATAATAAATATTTATATTATTCTAACTCTACTATGGTATCTGGAAATATGATCGGCCATTCAGGTTATGGTGGTCAATTTTTAGCCGTTAATTTAAAAACTGGAAACGTTGCTGCATTTTTTTCTGTTTTAGAAACTAAATCAGCAACAAAAGAAAGTTACAAAGTAGATATGATTAATATGTTGATTGATTTAGTGGATACCAAATATTAAGCGGTAATTTTTTTATCCTCTTTAGGAGCAAGAACAACAGCTAAAATTCCACCTAAAATAATCATTGAACTTCCAACTATTTCTCTCCATCCAAAAGGTTCATCGGTTAAAATACTGGAGCTTACAACTCCAACGACTATTTCTGTTAGAAAAAGAATTGAGCATAGTCCAGCACCTAGTTTGCTTGGTGCCCAAAGAATAACAATTCCTGTAGGAATGAAATAAAATAATGACAAAACAATTAAGAACATTGCCATTGGAATAAAAGACTCTATTGGTGGTGTCTCGCCCAAATAATCAACTAATAAAAAACCAGCCACAATATTAAATAATGTTCCGTAGAAGAAAAATGAAAATATAATCGGGAATACTCCATCAGTCTTTACAACTTCAAGTCTTATCATTCCTCCTGCAAAAATTGCTCCTCCAGCGAGAGCTATCCAATCCCCAGCATTTTGAGGTAAAGGTATAATTGCATCTTTACTAAAAACTATCCATAAGCCAGCTAGAGCTAGTGAAAGTGTAACGGCTCTTTGCCAGCCAGGTCTTCTTTTTAAAAATAAGATTTCAAAAATAGTAGTCCAAATAGGAGTCATGTAAAAAAGTATTAAAGCTCTTATTACATCTGTTAAAAGAAAACTTAGTGCATAACAAATAAAACCACCGCCAACCAATAATCCTGTTAATGGAAGCTCGAAGCCACTTCCTTTTTTTTTATAAACTCTCCAGAGAGCGATTGGTAACAACAATAACACTCCAATTACCATCTGGGCAATTGTACCCCATCCGCCAGTTAATCCTCCAGCTTCCAGTGTACGTTGAGGGAGCCAATAAATTCCCCAAGCTCCAGCGGAAAATGCTAAAGCAAGTGCAATTTTAAAATGATGAGGGTGTCTTTGCATTAATTATTATATTTCCGGTTTTATTTTTGAATAATTGAACATTTGTTCGTATTTTCTTGC
>ENA-OSEY01001495-OSEY01001495.1-marine-metagenome-genome-assembly--contig:-NODE-1495-length-16126-cov-2.283507_pt1 | contig 16126 bp, 16 predicted proteins | sample MGYA00248465_ERZ534230 | MGnify/ENA primary metagenome ERZ534230 (study PRJEB26409, sample SAMN06344110) | marine metagenome | isolation source: Sea water from surface | place: Atlantic Ocean:Southern...
CCATTTCGGCTAGAGATAGCTTCTTGTTTCTTGCTGCCTCTGCTAGTCGGCTTGTTTCCATAGCTATCTCAGCAAGTTCAAGTTGGTCGGTTCCATGTACGACTGGGACGACTAACCCATCGGGTACTGCTACGGCCATTCCGACGTTGATTTGGTTGAGTTCGACAATGTCGTTGCCATCAATTTGGCTATTTGCTGCAGGGTGTTGAATGAGGGCTTGTGCTGCGGCAGCTATAACGAAATCGGTGTAGCCAGGTACTGCTCCAAGTTCTTCGGACCCGATATCTTTTAGTTGTTCGCGCAGTTCGACTACTCGGTCCATATTTACATCCATGGTTAGGGTGAGTTGCGCCATTTCTTGTAGTGAAGAGTGCATGCGGTCTGCGATGATTGCTCTCATTCCCTTTATTGGTGTTCTGTTTCCATCTAGATCGGTAGGCGATGAAGTTCGTGGTGGTGTTTGTTGTTGTGTACCATGCGTTCTGCTGTAGGCGAAAACATCTTGTTTTGTTATTCTTCCACCTGGTCCGGATGCTTTGACTTGTGTGAGGTCTACGCCGAGCTGTTCTGCAGTTTTTCTCGCAGCAAATGGAACTGAGGGTTGGGCAGTGATTTCCTGAGATACTTTTTCTATTTCTGGTTCCTGCGGAGGTGCTTGTACTTTTGGTTTAGGTGCCTCAATGACATCTTCTGATGTGATTCTTCCCCCCGGCCCTGTTCCAGTTAGGGTCTGGAGATCAATTCCTTTTTCTTTTGCTACACGTTTTGCATTTGGGGATGCGAGTATTCGGCCGTTACTCGTTACAGGAATGGAACCTTGCATTGCATTGACATCTTCTGAAGTTATTCGCCCGCTTGGTCCTGAGCCTGAAACTTGTTGGAGATCTATTCCTTTTTCCTTGGCAACTCTCTTTGCATTCGGCGACGCTAGGACCCGATCAGAACTCTGTGATTTTTCAGGCTCTTGTTGAGGAACGCTTTCTTCAACATTCTGCTCCTCACTTAGCTCAGGTTCACTAGTCTCATTCTCTTGGTTTTGTTGGGGTTGCTCTTCAACTGTCTCTATAGATGGAGGCTCTTCCTCGTTTTGATTATCAGCCTTTTCTTCTTCTGCAAGGAGCCATCCGACGACTTCTCCGGGTTCAAGAGTATCTCCTACGTTCGCTACGTATTGAACGATGCCGTCAGAGTCAGCTTCAACCTCTGCCTCCACTTTGTCAGTCTCAATGAGCATGACAACGCTACCTTTTTCAACTTTTTGACCAGCGTCAACGACCCATTCTGTGATAGTCCCCTCGGTCATGGTGAGTCCAAGTTTTGGCATAAGTATTCTTGTGGCCATGGCTCTCCTAAGTGGAACTAACGAAGTGTTTCTTAATGTTAGCCAAATCCAGCGCTCTATGAGTATTTATAACCCAAGGACCTTCTTTTGACACTGACACAACTATCGTTTCGTCATCGTGTAACACTCGGTCCCGTTCACCATCGAAAGCTAAAACACCAGGGCCTTTCATAGTTACTTTCTCTTCGAGATTTATTTTTTTGTATTCTTTCACTGGAATTGTTTCATATGTTCCTGGAGCGATGGGGGCTCTGACCGAAGTATTTCCCTCCCCCATGATGACATGTATTGCTGCATCCTCATTTCGCTTTACCGTTTCAAGTGTTGCAGCTATTGATGACAGTCCTACAGTTGCGGATTCAGCAATAGCGAATACTCCTTCTTGAAGGTTACTTACGTCCCAGATAGCTCTGCTTCCTATAAAATCGCCTGTGACTAGCACTAGGTCAACTAGCGCGAGGTCGCTTTCAGCGCTGTTATATTCAACGTTTATTACTTTGGCTTGCTCTGCTACTTCTTCGAAGGGCACGATTTTTTTTGCTACAAGCCCTGCCGCTATACCTCCGACAGTTGCTTCCATGTGGAATGGGAAGACGTTGTTTGTGCCTACAGAGAGTGGTAGCAGCGGAATATCAGGCCAACCTTTGGCAACGTCTCTGTTGGTTCCATCGCCACCGAATACAATGACGGTTCCTGCGTCCTCTTCTTTTAGGGCTTTTGCTGCTTTTTCTGAATCTCGACCGGTTCCCATGACAGCTTGATTGATTGGTTCGATTTGCACATTTCCATGCGGGATTCCTTCGAGTGCGCGTTGAATGAGATGTCGGGTGTCATCAAGATACAGAAGCCGGTCTACATTTGATTCAATGACTCCCAAAGCGGCGCGCCTGATGACAGCGATTTTATCAACGTCCCCTGTCGAGCCAGCATGACCTACGAGCCTTCGTACATCTTTTCCTGCAGATGGGCTTGCAATAATCCCAACGGTTGCCACGATGTGTGCTAGGTATTTCTATGAAGAACGTCTCTTACGCCTTTTGCAATGCTTTCAGCGTTAGGTACATAGGACTGCTCCAAGGCTGGGCTGAAAGGAACTGGTGCGAAGGGTGCAGCAACTCTTGTTACAGGAGCGTCAAGATAATCAAATGCTTGCTCTTGAATCTGGGCTGAAATTTCTGCCCCTATCCCACCATTTTTAACAGCTTCATGCACGATGACAATCCTGTTAGTTTTCTTGGCGGATTGGATAACCGTATCCATGTCAAAGGGTAGAAGCGTTCGGGGATCAATGATCTCCACCTCAATTCCTTCTTCTGAGAGAGCCTCAGCTGCCTTCTGAGCTTCGGAAACCATTTTTCCGATCGCTACAACGGTCGCATCGGTTCCTTCGCGAACAACGTTCGCTTCCCCTAGTGGTATTTCATATAAGCCCTCAGGTACGTGACCTTTTGAACCGAGCATGGCTTTGTGAAGCGTGAAGATTGTTGGGTTGTCGTCGCGGACACATGATACTAGTAGCCCTTTAAGATCATATGGGTTGGATGGGTAGACAACTTTAAGTCCTGGAACGTGGATGAGCCATGCTTCTAGGCTTTGGCTGTGCTGCGCTGCTGCCCCTAGTCCGGCTCCACCTGTGGTGGTAATAGTTAGTGGTAGCTTTGCCTTTCCACCAAACATGTATTTCATTTTTGCAGCTTGGTTTGCTATCTGGTCCATTGATACCATCACGAAGTCCATAAACATGAGATCGACGATCGGTCGGAGTCCCACGGCAGCAGCTCCGATTCCTAGACCTATGATTGCCTGTTCAGCGATCGGTGTATCGACAATTCGTTCATCACCGAATTCTGCGTTTAGACCTGCAAATGATTGGAATACGCCTCCGTATCGTCCAACATCTTCACCAGCTATAAAGATATCTGGGTCTTCGCGTAGGAGTTCTGCAAGGGTTTCATTGAAGGCATCGTTGTATCTAATGATGCGTTGTTCTTGTTCTGTCACTGCCATTTTATGATGCCTCCGTATACACGTCTGTCAACATGTCTACTTCCGGATCTGGAAGAGGACTGTTTTCAGCGAATTCTATTGCTTCATCTATCTCTGCTTGAATACCGGCATGGATTTCTTTAGCTTCTTCTTCGCTCATGACTTTTGCTTTTGCGAGCTGGGCTTCAAAGAGTTTGATTGGGTCTCGTTCCATCCACTCTTGGACTTCTTCATCTGAGCGGTATGTTCTTCCCAATCCGCTGACTCCTGCGTGGTCATAGTATCTGTAGGTTTTGCATTCGATCATTGACGGGCCTTCTCCATTTCGAGCTCTAGCGACAGCGACTCGCGCTGCTTCATATACGGCAACGACATCCATTCCGTCAACTATGACTCCGGGCATTCCATAAGCTGCGGCTCTATCAGCCACATCGGTGATTGCCATTACTCTCTCACGCGCTGTGTATTCTGCGTATTCGTTGTTTTCGCACATGAAGACTATGGGAAGGTGAAGTGCGCATGCCATGTTGGCTGCTTCGTGGAATGCACCAATGTTGGTGGATCCATCTCCGAAGAAGGCCATAGTGACGAGTCCGTTGTTTTTGTATTTATTTGCGAAAGCTGCTCCGACGGCAATAGGCACGCCGGCTCCTACGATTCCGTTTGCGCCGAGCATCCCAAGGTCAAGGTCAGATATGTGCATGGATCCGCCTTTTCCTTTGCAGTAACCTGTTGCTTTGCCCATGAATTCTGCCATCATTGGTTTAAATTCGCCGCCTTTGGCTACCAAGTGTCCGTGACCTCGATGGGTAGATGAAATTTGGTCTTCTTCTTTTAGCGCTACACACCCTCCTGCGGCTACCGCTTCTTCACCAACATATAGATGGATGAATCCGGGTATCCGGGCTTCAGACGCTAGTTGCCCTGCTGCTTCTTCAAGTAGTCGGATTCTTACCATTCGTCGGTGTAGATCAAAGAGGACTTCTTTTGAAATCTTTGTTTGTTCTTTGGTAGCCATTCATACTCCGTTCGGTTCTTTTGTAGTTTATCTTGTTATCGGTCGATCACTAATCGAAGTTAGCCTTCTTCGCCTAATGCCCACCGTATTCCTCTTCGTAATAGTTCATGGTATTGAGGTATCTCCCAAGAGCATCTTTCAATTTGGGGGTAGTACTTCACAGCTTCAGTCATATCCCAGTGCCCGCGACAGTGTCCCAGGTTATTGTAAAGAATCTTTCCTTTACCGTGAGATTTGAGGTACATGATTAAATGAACTGGGTCACAGTCGGTCCAGTCTGAATCAACGAAACCTGGTGTTTCACCTTGCCATTCTGTTTGCATAAGGGGATGCAAACTATCCCTATCATGGTATTCGCATAGATAGAGTTCATCATCTGTTTCAAAAGGCTCTATTCCTTCAACTAACCAGTGATCTGGATCTGAGACCTGAACTGGAAACGGCGCTATTGGGGGGTGCGAGATGAACTGGCTACCGAGTAGTTCCGCCCAGATCGGAAAACATCTTGGAGAACCCACTGGATTAGGAGGATCAAAATCTAATGCAGAATTTGTTCCATGGAGCGCTAGCCATCTACCTCCATCATTAACCCAATCTCGGATGCCTATTTGCGCATTCTCGGAGGGTCGGATATCGCATGTATAGGAGATGAGCATTGATGCCGAAGAAATTGACGCTGTGTCCTCATAATCAGACCCTACTTTGACGCGAATATAGGGGTGCTCACTGAGGAGCTTAAGTAGCTCAAGCCTTGCATAGTCAATGTCATGAAATCTTCCACCAGCTACGAGGTATGCGTCTACTCTCTCAGGCTTTTCTTCCGGCATTTTCTGACTCCTAGAATTCGATTCTCTTCGTGTAACCACCATCTACAACGATGTTCGCCCCAGTTACCCATGAGGCAGCGGGGCTACAAAGGAAAGCAGCTACGTTCGCTACCTCTTCTGCTGTGCCCATTCGTCCGCTTGGTTGATCTTTGACTGTGTTTTCATAAAACTCAGGCATTCCTTGCTTAATTTTATCCCATGGTCCATCTTCAAAGAAAATGGGTCCTGGCGCTATGGTGTTTACTCTGATGCCCTTTGCCGCAAGCGTTTGTGCCAGTCCTGCTGCATATACAGTAGCGGCTGCTTTAAGTGCGCTGTAGCTTGTAGGTCCTGGCCCGAAATGTTCTAAAGCCGCAGTTGAGCTGATGGTAAGAACGGCTCCCTCGCCTGAGGCCGCAAGAAGATCCTCAGTAGCCCTGACACCACGGACGAGTCCCATGAGATCAACATTGTAATTTGCATCAAACTTTTCGTCAGTTTGGCCTCCGCCACCACCCGATGCATTGTTGATGAGGATATCTATTCCTCCTAGTTCTTCAGCTGAGCTTTTAAGCCAGCTCTCCAACTCTTCACCATTGCTTGCATCAACGGCTGCACCGATGATTGTTCCTTTACCTTCAAGAGCTGCGAGTGCCTCATCGACTCCTTCTTGACCTCTTGCACATATTGCAACGGATGCTCCTTCTTCAAGCATTTTTGTTGCAATCGCTCGACCTATTCCTCGCGAACCGCCAGTTATAACAACTTTTTTTCCTGTTAACCCCAAATCCATGGCTTCCTTTCTTACGACGCGCTGGTCGCATGAGTTATGGCTATTGGTTAAAGGTAGAACAAAAACTTCTTAATTGGAAACTAAAGACACCACATTTACGTTGTTGAAAGAAATGTATTGAGCATTGTTTTGAACTTTGCTTCTGTTTCTTCTAGTTCGGATTGAGGATCACTATCTTCAACCAGTCCCACTCCTGCGTAAAGGCGAGCCGTGTTTGCCTTTACTTCAGCTGACCGTATTCCGACTGCAAATTCGCCATCTCCATCTGCTGCTGCCCACCCCACAGGGCCGGCGTAGCGTCTGCGGTCGATGCCTTCAACTCTTTTAATAATGGTTAATGCCTCAGTTTGGGGATCTCCACCTACTGCGGGGGTTGGATGAAGAGCGTTTACAAGTTCAAGGATTGAACTTGGTGGGCTTGATAATTGGCCTGCCACCTCTGTTCCTAGATGGTGGACGTGTTCGAGGCTGACAATTTTAGGTTCTGGGTCAGCATCTACGTATGAACAGAACGGTAATAGCTCGTTAAGCAACCAATCAATGGTTACTTTGTGCTCATATGCGTCTTTGGTAGAGTCTAATAATTTTTGCCGAGACATTTGATCCGAATCTGCGTCATGCAATTTAGGTGCTGTACCGGCAAGCGGGTGAGACATAACAGAGTTGCCACTTCTTTTGATAAGCAATTCGGGAGATGCTCCGAGGAATCCATCAATATTGAAAATCATTGATGATTTATTCTGTTTGCTCAGCCGCTCTAGAACGCTGCTGATTTGGAAATCCTTTTCTGCCGAAAGTACAAGTTCCCTAGCTAGAACAACTTTTTTGACACAGCCATTTTTTATGTGTTCTTTAATTTCGGTTATCTTTTCATCTCTCCATACTTCCGGTGGTATTGGAGAGTCAATATTGATATTGGATTGAGTTACGTGTGATTCTGGCGCACTGATTTGGCTTAATTCGTGAAGGAGTTCGTCTTTCGTTTTGCTTTCAGTGCCAGTGTAAATAAGTTTTGTGTCACCTGTGGAGGTTTTCTTTATCAACAGCGAAGGAATAATCACCTCGGCAGGTTTACTTGGGTCAAATGGGAAAGCAGCAAAGGCACAGAGGTCTCCCTCAGATAAGGAGGTTTCGGAATCATTCTGATCATGTGTGATTCCAGCAAATAAATGGCTCTCTACTTTCGTGTCTTGATTGCGAGGAATCGTTATACGTTTCGCTACACCTATACCTGCAAGAGTCACGCTTGAAGATGACCAATAAAAGTCTTGAACATTGAACAGGTTAATATCAGTCGTGTCACTTAAATGAAATGCTTTTGTATGCACACTGTTTAGGCTAGAGGATATGTAACTGATGTAGCATCCTGTTAGCAGCTTGTGACATATATCATGTGAAGGAGCGAAGATGCAGAGAACCGAGACCGTTACTGTCCAAACAGATATAGAGCACTCCTTTTCTGTTCTTTCTGACTTGTCCACCTATACACAATGGCTGAATTTCATTGACTCGGTTGAACCAGTTGAAAGTAAGGATGGCCGTGTTTGGATGCTCGTTCTCAAAGCCCAATTGGGGCCTTTCTCCCGAATGAAAAGACTGCGAATGGCTAAAGTTTCATCCGAGCCCCACAAATTGATCAGGTTTGAGAGGAAAGAAATATCCGGTAGAGACGCCTCAGACTGGTCTATAGATATAAATTTCCAAGAATTAGATTTGATAAGTACTGAGATAACTTTCGTTGTCTCCTATTCAGGGAAGCTATGGACTCGCACTTTGGAAACAGTGTTCAACACATACGTTGATCAAGCACGAACAAATCTGAAAGCTTATTTTGTATCTTCGCGACCTCAAAGTGAGAATGAATGAAAGTTGTTTTCGTTATCATTGATGCTCTCCCAAACCGACTAGTGAACGAGGAATTAACTCCAAATCTATGGCAATTAGCCATGGGAGGGGGATGGAATCCCAGGGGCGGTCGAGCAGTATTATCTACAGCCACTTACCCTAATCACGCCACTTTTGCTACCGGCCGACTTCCAAACTCCCATGGAGTATTCGTCAATAAAGTGTGGGATGGTGAGAAATTCACAATTGCTTCCTCAATTGGACCCAAGGGGGACACAATTTTTTTAGCTGCAAATCGAGGTAAAGTATCGACCGCCGTTGTGGTAGGTGATCATCACCTGATTGGGGTTATGGGTGCAGAATCCGCAGACATTTTTTGGCCTCCTGATGGCAAGAGGGCAGATGTTGATTTAGATGAGTTTCGATATGCATCAAATTCTGCGGTTCTGGACGCAATTGATGAAATCGACCTAGTCTCTGCTGATCTCTCCGTTATTCATTTCAACGAACCGGACACAGTTTCCCACATCCATGGACCTAATGCAGAGGAGACAAAGTTTCGGATCAGGGAAACCGATAGCGCCTTAGGGGAATTGATTGACCGACTTCAACCTAGTTGGGATGACACTGTGTTGATTGTCGTAAGTGATCATGATCAGGAATATGTGGTGGAATATGGTTTTGACCTAGCCGAGTCACTTAATAACCGTGGCTTACCAGGTGTAGTTGAATATGAAGGCACCGCTGCAGTGATTCATAAAGGGCCTGCGTTGCGAGAAGTTCTTCAAATTCAAGAAATCGAGGGAGCAATTTCTCTGGATTATGATCACGATCTCGTTTGGGGTAAGACTGGCCATGTATTTGGACCTTGGCTTGATGGTTTGTTTGGTTCACACGGTAGTCCGCGATGCGATAGCCAAGTAGCAGTGGTCGGTGGCGGACACGTTGAGTCTCAACGCATCGCAAAACTGATTAGTGAGATTCAACCCAATGCTCAAGATTGGGCTCAGCACATAAACGACTTATTTGAGTTAGATCTTAAACTCTAACGTTTTTACTTTTCGACTTCTTGAGCGAGATTATCAAGGGTTGTTTCCATTGACATTCGAGTATGAGGAGCCCTATCTGGCACACCACTTACTTTGCCACCAATAACAACAAGTGCTTTTGTACGACGGTCTGTCCATGTTTGTGTTACTTTGCAGCCTTCGGAAGTTGGTTCTATGTCAAAACTCCAATCTGAACCGCCTATAAGCGGAAATCTCATTTTGAAAGCGAATCGTTTCGGTTCGGTGAATTCCGTAATCTTGACAGGGGCGACCCACTTGTTCCCCTGCCAACTGTTTTTACCCATGAATCTTGCTCCGAGTTTTGGTCCGCCATCTTTGGAGAGCCATTTCCCCCCATCGTTTTCAGGTGACCACCGACCCATGTTTGCAAGGTCAGTAACGAGATCCCACACTTCTTGTGGGCCTGCTGATATTTCTTTTGATACAACTATCGTCTCTCCCATAGTTGAACCCTAACCATCAGTCGCTCTGGTAGCAAGTGCCTATTTCAGTACGTCCTTGTAAGGGATGTTTTTGTCCACGCGTGGCTCACCTGGAAGACCTAAGACTCTTTCGCCAACGATGTTTCGTTGAATCTCGTCCGAACCTCCAGCTATGCGATACCCTGGCGCTCCTAATAAGTGCTCGTTCCACTCATATGTTCCCCACTCTCCGGTATCGGCAGTGATTCGCGGTCCTAACATTTTCGTGATTACGTCGCTCATGAGGTTCATTGATTTGACCCAAATCATTTTTGAGATGGAGCCTTCTGGACCGGGAGCCTGACCTGCTTTTGTTTGGGCTACTACTCGCTGATTGTTAAGAACCATAATGCGGTATTGCGTGTAGAGGCGTGCGAGTTGATCTCTGATTACAGGATCTTCGGTAAGGTTTAGGTGCTCTGCAAGACCTTTTGCTTGAGCCCAGTTACCACCAACGCGTGAACTCCCGTTACTGCTTCCTCTTTCAAATCCCAGGACGGTGAGTGCGACTTTCCAACCTTCTCCAATGTCGCCTACTCGGTATGTGTCTGGGATGCGGACATCGGTAAGGAAAACTTCGTTGAATGATGTTCCTCCACTCATTTGTCTGATTTGTCGAATTTCAACTCCGGGAGCGTCCATTGGGATAATGAATACTGTAATTCCTTTGTGTTTCGGGAGGTCACTGTCTGTTCGGCAGACTGCCATTCCCCATTCGGAGAATTGGGCTCCAGAACTCCAAACTTTTTGGCCATTGAGGATCCATTCATCGCCATCTTTGTCAGCTCTTGTTGCAACGCTTGCGAGGTCTGAACCTGCTGCGGGTTCTGAGAACAATTGACAGCACATTTCTTGCGCACTCGCCCAGCTGTTTACCCAATCCTTCTTTTGTTGCTCAGTTCCAAGTAGACGAATTGAGGGAGCCATTAGGTGTGTGGTCACACTATGAGTTTCGTGCCCTCCAGGCGTGTCGTATTCACTTTCAAGTTTTAAAAATGCTTTTTCGTGCTCTTTGGTGAGTCCCATTCCTCCGAATTCAGGCTCCCATGTTATTTTGTGGTATCCAACTTCTGCTTTTCTTTGGGTCCATTTCATAGCATCCGTGATTATCGCTTTTTCCTCTTCGAATGACAGGTTGTGAAAGACTGCTACGCTAAATTCGCCTTGCCCCCAAATAAGTTCCCTTTTCCCATCGTTATTAGTGGTCCGGAGTTTTGCATTCTCATCCAGCCATTGGCGTGCTTCTGATGTAAACGTTTCAATATCAATCATGTATTAATTATTGACCAGAAATCGGTGTTTTGCTCCATCGGGAAGGAATTCTTTTTTAGAAATTTATGCGAGTATTTCTGCTATTTCCTCAACGATTTCTGGAGATTTATCCTTTGGTATGGAAACGATACCGAGCTTTACTCCTGCTTCTTCATATTCTCGAGCCTGCTGAATGGTTGCCTGTGCGTCGCCGTCATAACGCAACATTGTTGATATAAGAATGTCATCTGGGTCTCGTCCCTCTTTTTCACAAGCTTCGAGAAATACGTTATGGCGCATTTTAAAGTCTTCAAGTGACATAGTTTGGGTTCCATAATTCCAATGGTGTGCGTACTTGGCAACAGCAGGTATTGTTCTCCGTAAACCTCCACCACCTATACAGATCGGTAGGGGATTTTGCGGTCCTTTGGGGTTATTCATGGCATCCTGTAGCGAGTACCAGTTACCTTTGAATGTTGACCTATCTTGCTTCAGGAGCTGCGTGACTACTTCCATGCCCTCTTCGAAACGGTCAAAGCGCTCTTCCATGGAACCTAGTTCAATTCCGTACGCCTCACATTCTTCTTCGTTCCATCCTGCGCCGATCCCTAGTTCGAGTCTTCCATTTGAAGTGATATCTAACGTTGAGGCCATATTTGCAAGTACTGCTGGGTGGCGGTAAAGCATGCCTGTCACGAGAACTCCCCCGCGTATTCTTTTTGTTTCTTGTAGGAGAGCAGTCAGCGATATCCATCCTTCAAGGCAATCCTCGGTTGAATCCCCGAATAATGGATAAAAGTGATCAAATGTCCAACCCGACTCAAAAAGTTCAATTTCGTCTGCTTTTCTCCAGACTTCCAGGAGCCAATCCCATGTGCACCGTTGTGGAGAAGTACTGATTGCGTATCTCATGACGGCCTTCGAACGCCTGGATTACCTTCTGTCCAATCTCTTGTTAATTTCCTGAATGTGATACGCCACCCATCTGGTGTCCTAACTAATTCATCGTCGTACCTTCCGGCGATGATGAAATTATCGCCTCCCTCTGTTCCACGAAGGGTGTGCTGGGCATGGAGGTAACAGCGGCACGTTGCTGAATCTCCGTCAATAGTTACCTGTTGGTTACTAATTATGTGTTGAGAAGCGTCTAGTGGCCCCAATGCATTGGTGACCTTCTCCACTATCGCTGGTAACCCCTCTACGATTACAGTCATATAATCACAAACTGCGTCTTCGGTAAAAACGGTATCTAAGCGCTCTCTTGGCCCATGATCCAGCAGCCATGCATAAGCAATTGTTAGATCAATTATTTCTTGACGGTCCTGCATCTCTTGAAGTTGATTATCCATGCTTTCCTTTCGTCCTTGTTGAGATTAGATCATCTTTCCAGATTTGTTTAATCCGCCAGTTGCTTGCTTTGAATAGTGCTTATGCTGTTAGGCTTCACGAGCATGATTCACCAATTTGGTCCGGAAACCTGTTTGGTGCTTATTGACGTACAGGTTGGCGTTGATGATGTAGTTCATTGGGGTGGATTGACTGGAAGGCGAAATAATCCAGATGCTGAGCAGTGCATGTTGTCTCTCCTAACTGCTTGGAGAGAGATGGAGTTACCCGTTGCCTTCACGTTGCATGACAGTGTTGAGGAAAATTCTCCTTTGAAATTAGATTTACCCAGCGGTTCGTTAAAACCTGGATTCGTTATTGAAGATGACGATATTTGCGTCACTAAATCTGTGAATAGTGGTTTTGTTGGGACATCGTTGGACAATGACCTTCGGTCCAAAGGTATTTCTCGTCTGGTTATTGTGGGTTTCTTTACGAATATGTGTGTCGAAACAACTGTGAGAATGGCTGGAAATATGGGGTACGACACGTATTTGATCCCTGATGGATGTGCAACTACAAACAGAATAGGAATAGATGGAGTTGACTATGACCCCGAGGTTGTCCACGCTATGACTGTTGCTAACCTACATGGAGAGTTTTGCACGGCAATGAAACCGTCCGAGGCTATAGCTTTATTGCATGCAGATGCTACCAATTTGAATAGGGTTCAAGGCAATGAGTAAAGAAGGTTCAGATCGATTTGGTGTTGCGTCAATGTCAAGCCGTTTGGAGCGAGTAGCTGTGAGGAAGCCATCAGCAATTCTGCGAGCGGATGCTGCTGAGTGGCACTATAGAAAAAGGTTGGATCCAGAGAGGTTACTCAGCGAGTTTTCTTCGTTCATTGCATTGTTAGATCGCTCCGGAGTTGAGATTCTTTGGTTTGATGATGAACCTGATGATCTAGCTGATTCTATTTTTGCTTATGACCCGTCTTTCATGACTCCACACGGGGCTATCATTTTGCGTCCAGGTAAAGTAAAGCGGCGGAAAGAAGTGGAAGTGCACCGCAGGTTCTATGAAGCATTGGGTATTCCTATTGTCGGAGAAATTACAGGAGAAGGGACTTTAGAAGGGGGCGACTGCTTCTGGCTTAATTCTTCAACTCTCGCCGTGGGTTGCGGATTTAGATCTAACGAAAATGGCATTCATCAAATGAGAGATATTCTTTCTAATCTGGACATAAATGTTCTTCAGTTTGACCTGCCTCCTCAAGATGACCCTGACGCTTGTCTACATTTGATGTCTGTCGTCAGCCCTCTTGATCATGATTTAGCCCTGATCTATGAACCTTTGATGCCAAATAATCTGCAGGGCGTTCTAAAAGACTTCGGATACGATTTATTATCTGCCCCAGTCAATGAGTTCGAGTTGAGTTATGGGCTTTCGCTTAATGTCCTTGCAGTCTCAGAGCGTAATGTTATAGCAATTGAGGGATTTGATGAGACGCGTGCCCTCATGGAAAACGCTGGATGTGTTGTCTCAACTTTCTCTGGTGATGAGTTATGCATTCCATGCGAGGGTGGCCCGACCTGTTTGACTCGACCTGTCCTCCGTAAGTAATCACTTTATTCGCAGGGTTTATCCATTAGCAATGCGCATAAAGGGCAACATGGATAATTCCTGGCTTGCGGTCTTGGCTTTATTTGCATACCGCACAGGGTGGTGACCATTCCTTGAGAGATCACACCATTTTCTTTGTCGAGTCGAGCGTGGTGATGTACTTTCTGATCGATTTCGCTCGGAGAATCATCTGATTTTTCTTGTTGATCAATCCACTCTTCAGTTTCCATCGCGCTTCCGTATCTGCAAATGCCCTTTTGCTGTTGAGGAGTCAACCCTCTTGCCGTCTTGTGTGATGATAACGAAACTTTTCGCTTCAAGTCTTCTCGCTGCGCGTTTTATGCTTTCGAGAAGGTATTTATCATTTCCAAAATCTAAAAGATCAGATATTTGGCCTGTAGTCACCGGAGTTGGATGTGATTGGGATACAAGTAATTTAAGAATTGTACTTTCGATTTGTTGGTCAATCTTTGACAATTTTCTTTTTCGACAAGCCTTTGAACAGTATTTGACATCTTCCCAGTTTTTAGCGAAAGATTTTCTCCAAGTAAATGAACGGCCACATGACGAACAACTCCTTTGGGGAAGATTTGTCTTCATGGTTTATTCGCTTTCTTAACCCAAGATGAGAATGAGTGGACTGGGGCATTATTGGGTTGAGATAACCAAGGCCACGGCCACGTTTCAACAATGTTTAGACTTTGAGCGTACTTTTGGAACCCTGGTACCGGTGCGTGCGTTACAGCAAGTTGCTTTCCATCAAGTTCGACTTGGGGGTCTCCTAAGAAAATATTCAATGGACGTGTTTCAGCTATTTCTGCGAGCGTTTCAACAAGGAAGATTATTCGTTTTGGGCTGATTCTCAATCGCATAAGTAAAGGCTCGTCAAAGACGAATACTGCTGGGATATTCGGATTATGAAGTAATGCTGGATCGTTTTCGCCAAGAGATTCTGCAGTAAGCCACACATCGGTGGGTGCGTCTGTATTAATGGTCTTGGTTGGGCCGTAATTGTCAATTTTCGTGGGAGCGGGCACTGCCTCTAATAAGGGCTCATCAGGCCACTCTTGAATTGGGCACTGCGTTTTATGTTGGCATCGGTTGCATAAACCGGGTGCGCGCTTTTCTACTTGCCATCTACTGAACCCATACGGCTTTGAGGAGCCGATTCCTGTTGTCCATTGCCATCCAAGGCGGTTAGCTGCTCTTGAACCATCAATGAGGTGTTGAAAAAAGCGGTCTTCTCCTTTCCGCCAATCTTGACCATGCCGAACGGTCCAGTCACTTGAAAGCCACATACGTGTTTGATTCACTAACCAGCCATGCGTCTCTAACTCCTCAACAGCCAAATTGATGCATGGAAGTGTACGATCCCATCCATTGCCAGTCTGCACTTCCAACGGCTTCTTCTTTAATGGGGCTCTTGTTTTCTCTCCTAGAGCCGCATACCAGTGGCGTGCATATTCTTGCCATAACAATTCATCACGAAATTTTTTCTTATCTTTTGAGGGAGCAGTCTCGACATGATTCCAGACTTCGGAAAGTTGCAAGAGGCCATGGCGGATATACGGTGAGAGTTGGCTTGCTCCCCTTGATGAGATAGGCAGCACTTCATTTCGTTTCGATGCGTACCCTGAAAGATTGAGGGCGGCTAGACGGGAATTTGCAGCTATTTGACCTCCGCGAATGGTAGGTGATCCTACAAATGGGGGGTCAGTGAGATGGCTGAAGTGCCGTTCAATAAATTTCTCTACGGCTGATCGAGATGCACTTGGGGGCGTGATTTGCACCATTTGGTTTTATCGAATTCCTTCCCACGAGTTTCGTGCAGATGGCCATGGGTCATGTGTGAGTTCTGTGTGATCTGCGAAGCGCATTACAGTTCTTGAGTTCGGTGAGTACGTGGGCCATTCTGGTAACCGTTGGGTTGTTGGATTTCCCGTTGCGATGAAAGCTGCCCATGACTTATGCATAAGATCTTCAAGTGCATGTGGGAGTTCTGAGGTACCTAGAAAAACGTCTGTTCCGTTTACTCCGAGTGTCCCAAACGTGAAGGGGATCTCTAATGCATGGCAGGCTCCCAAAGCTCCGTTAAACGCTTTGCTTTTCCAATCAAACTCGTACATCCATGTCTCTCCACCATGGCTTGCTCGCGCTTCAGCCATACGAATGGCTGGAATCCTGAAGGTATGGTCTGTAGAGATCGCTAAGGCTATTTCACCGGCTGAAATATCTCCTCTGTCTTCTTTCACTGCGTTAATAAAAGGCTCGGGGTCTGCAATATAATTTCTGAGCCACTTCCTAAGTTTTGACTCTGGAATTTGATTAGTTCCCCAGAGTGTTGTCTCATCGGTGTTTGTTCCAGAGAGAACAGGAATGTTGGAGGAAATACCTTTGCTGAAGAGTGCAATTGGGTGGTCTTCTAAGTATCCATTTGTTATTGATGGGTAGAAAGGGAGTTGCCCTTTATCCATAACTTTATGGGCGTTTTCCTCTACGTATTTTTGTGCGGCTAGTACTGCATGAATGTCTTTGCGTTGAGCATCTTGTAAGGAAGTTGCGGATAACGCTGTCATGAACTTTTCTCCGGCTGATTCTGCCTCTT
>ENA-OSEY01001496-OSEY01001496.1-marine-metagenome-genome-assembly--contig:-NODE-1496-length-16120-cov-3.475348_pt1 | contig 16120 bp, 20 predicted proteins | sample MGYA00248465_ERZ534230 | MGnify/ENA primary metagenome ERZ534230 (study PRJEB26409, sample SAMN06344110) | marine metagenome | isolation source: Sea water from surface | place: Atlantic Ocean:Southern...
CATCAATTGAAAGTAAAACTGAACCCGAAAAAATTATAGAATGGTATCAAAACAATCCACCCCAAACATCGAAAGGAAAAATTGATTACCTCGAGAATTTGATAAAAGTCGGAAAGATAACAGAAAAAAGAAAAAGAATTAAGGATATATGGATAAATTCTAATTTGACCTATTCTCAGCAAAAATATTTTATAAAAAAATATAAAAATTTTTGGAATAATAATGATAATTGGCAAAGATTTAATAGACTGATGTATGAAGGTAAGAATGTTTCAGCAAGAAGAACTTTGAATCGAATCCGAGGAGACTACAGAAAGCTTGGTGAAGCTCGATTAGGCCTAAGTAGACGAGTAGGAAATGTATCTTCATTAATTAAAGATGTTCCAGAAAAATTAAAAAATGATCCTGGGCTTATTTATGAAAGAATGAGATGGAGAAGAAAAGCAAAACTTGAAACGGCTGGAGATTTATTAATTAACCCGCCAAATAAAATTCAAAATGTTAGAAATTGGTGGATCAATTCAAGAATAATAGTAAGAAGATTATTAAACAAGAAACAGTATAAAAAGGCATATCAAATATTAAAAAATCACAACCTTCCACTTTCTTATCAGTCTGGATTAGAAGCGGAATGGCTAGCTGGATGGGTTTCTTTTTCTCATTTAAAATTATACGATAAAGCCATCGGACACTTTGAAAAAGTTTTCAATAACTCAGATAATAATTTTAGATCTAAAGCAGCATACTGGTTAGCATTAACAAACATAGAAAAAAATTCTGACAAAAAGATTATATCTAAGTGGCTCAAAGAATCTTCTAAAAATAAGTTTTCATTTTATGGACAAAATGCTGCATTAAAGCTAGAAACTTATAATTTAAAAAAAGAAAAAAACATTTTAAAAAAACCCGAGAAATATGAAGATCTTATTGAAGTAATAAATATCATTATTCAATCAAAACAAAGTAATTTAAAGTCTTATCCGTTTTTTGAAAAAGTTTTTGAATTATGTTCTATTGATGAGGAAAAGTTTTATGTTCTTGAAAAAGCTTATAAACTTTCAAATAAAAATATCGTTGGTAAATTATCAAAACAGCTCAAAGTTCCATCTGTAAAATATTCATATCCAGAAATTACAGAATTTATCCCTAATAAATTTGAAAATTCAAAACCAACTATAGCTCTTATTCATGCAATAATTCACCAAGAGAGTAACTTTTCAATAAGTGCGTACAGCTCAGCTGGCGCTAGAGGTTTAATGCAATTAATGCCCTTCACTGCAAAAAAAGTAGCACGAGATTTAAAGATTAAGTACTACAAAAATAGATTAACAACAAATCCTGAATATAATATTTTACTGGGTACAACTTACATAAATGAAATGCTGATTAAATTTAAAAATGCTTTACCATTAGCACTTGCTGCTTATAATGCAGGTCCAAATAGGGTGAAAATTTGGATTAAAAGGTACGGAGACCCAAGAAAAAAAGAAATAAGTTATGTAAATTGGATTGAATCTATTCCGATCACAGAAACAAGATTTTATGTGCAAAAGGTTCTTTCAAATTTAAGAATTTATCAAAAAAAATATAATTTAAGTCTATATAATTAAAAATTTTTTATATGTCATCTTGACATTATGTCAATATGACACTATATTTAATTAGTATTGCCTTATTAGGGATACAAACTAATAACAATCTTGCTTAAATAAAGGAGATAATATGCAAAATACAATTACAAATATTGACAAACAAAGATTTACACCATTTACGGTGGGCTTTGATGATTTGTTTGATAGACTTTTCGATATGGAAGTTAATACTTCCTCGGGATATCCGCCTTACAACATAATAAAATCAGATGATTATAATTACCACATCGAAATTGCTGTGGCAGGCTTTAATAAAGATCAAATTGAAGTTGAACTTTCTGATGGTGTATTAACAGTAAGATCAAAGATTAAAGATCAAAAAGCTAATGAAACTCAAAATGTAATTCATCAAGGTATTTCTCAAAGAAATTTTGTTAGAAAATTTACATTATCTGATGAAATAAGAGTTAAAAGTGCAGACTTAAATGACGGTATGTTGAAGATAAAATTAGAAAAAGTCATACCAGAGCACAAAAAACCAAAATTGATTACCATCAAATAGTTTGTAGGGGGAAAAATTCCCCCTGCACTAAAATTATTGACATATTAAACTTTTAATATTAATTAGATAATAATAATCATTATCAAATTAATATGAATTTCTTCGTATATCTTACAGTATTTTTTTTTTCACTCCATATAAATGCAGATGAAATCAATTTATATACGACAAGACATTATGATTCAGATATCAAACTTTACAAGGACTTCACCAAACAAACTGGTATCAATGTCAACATAATATCTGGGAAAGCAAAACCACTTGAAAAGAGAATATTAGAGGAAGGAAAATCTTGCAAAGGAGATTTGTTTTTTTTGGCTGACGCTGGAAGACTTTATTCTTCTCAAAAAAATGGTGTTTTTAAAAAAGTTAGTTCAAAAGTTTTGGAAAAAAAAATACCAGCTCAGTTTAGGTCTGATTATTGGTTTGGAATAACAAAAAGAGCTAGGATTATTTTCTACAACCCAAAAAAAATATCTTCAGAGGATTTGGTTAATTTAAGTTACGAGGATCTCACAGACAAAAGGTTTAATAAATATATTGCAATTAGACAGTCAAATAATGTTTACAACCAGTCTCTGATCGCATCCTTGATAGAAAATCATGGGTTAGAGTACACTAGAAGTTGGACAAAAAAATTTGTTACAAATTTTTCTAGACAACCCAAAGGTAATGATAGAGCTCAGATCTTATCAGTTGCCTCAGGTGAGTCTAAACTTGCTATAGCGAATACCTATTATTATGGTTTAATGTTATCCGGAAAAAAAGGTAAGGAGCAAAAAGAAGCAGCAAAAAAAGTTCGTCCATTTTTTCCAAATCAGCAAAACAGAGGGACACATATGAATATTTCGGGAATTGGAGTATTAAAACATTCACCTAATCCCGATAATGCAATAAAATTTATTGAATTTTTACTTACCCACGCAGCTCAAGAACACATGGTAAACAATACTTTTGAGTATCCAATGATAGAATCTGTAGATCCTCCGTCTTTGATAACCAAAATGGGAGGTAGCTTTAAACAAGATAATATTACAAATGTTTCTTCTTATGGGAAATGGCAAACAGATGCCTTTAAAATAATGCAAGAAGCTGGTTGGAATTAATTAGGTTTTGACAAAAATTAATCAACCATTTTACTCAACAAATCTTTCTTTCTACATCATATTATGCATATCAATTATTTCAATCATACCCCTTTTTACTATAATTATTAACTCTTCGATCATTGACTTTGACTTCACATTATTAAAAAATTCACAATTTTTAGAATACACGAAAAACTCATTAATAATTCTTTTCTATGTTTTATTTCTTACATTTATCTTCGGAGTAATTCCTGCCTACTTAGTTACTTTCTACAATTTTGTTGGAGTAAAGTTCTTTAAATATTCATTAATTCTCTCATTCGCAATTCCTCCGTATATTTTTGGATATTCATTGAGTGCATTTTTTGAGAATTTTGGTAGCGGTTACACACTCATCAACCTTATTTGGGATACAAATAATGCTAACTCATATTTACCCAACTTTTCTCCAATAGTTAATTCAGTATTATCCTTATCTTTTACACTTTATGGATATGTTTATCTACTTTCAAGAACTTCATTTGTAGGTCAATCTGTAAATCTTTTAGATCTTGGAAAAAGTTTAGGTTTTAGTTCATATCAAAGATTTTTTAAAATTATTTTACCTTGTGCGAGACCTGGAATTTTCATAGGTCTAAGTTTAGTGGCTATGGAAACATTATCAGATTTTGGAACAGTTTCATACTTTGGTGTTTCAACCTTTACAACAGAAATATACAACTCGTGGTTTATTTTTGATGATTTGAATACGTCTAACTTTTTATCTCTTTTACTTTTAATTTTTGTGCTCTTTTTTTTTATAGTTGAAAGTTATTTAAGAAAAGATTCAAGGTTTCACTCACTTAAGAATGAAGGTAAAAGAAAAAAACAAGCCTTAAAAGGCACAAAAAATTTTTTGGCAACAACTTTTTGCTTATGTTTATTTGTCTTTAGCTTTGTTTTTCCTTTTTCTCAAATGTTGTACTGGTCGATAAAATTTCCCGAATATTTAGCAAACTTTGAAATTTTAAAACTTAATTTAAATACTTTTTTACTAATCTTTTTCACATCCTTTTTTTTAATATCAGTCGCAATTTTTACAAATTTCGGAAATAGAGTTTTAAAAAATCGTTTTTTAAGTGTTTTCAGCAGTCTTTCAATTTCTGGTTATGCTATTCCTGGTATCATTATTTCAGTATCTATTATAAGTTTTTTTTCGTTAGTAAGCTCATTCATAAATTTTGATTTAAAAACAATATTCATTGGATCATTTTATGGATTAATTTTGGGTTATTTTTTTAGATTTTACTCAATTGCCTATAATGGTATAAAATCTAATTTCCTTAAAATAAATTATTCATTAGATGAATCTTCTTATTTAATGGGATTTGATAAATTTAAAACATTCTCTACAGTTCATTGGCCAATTTTAAACAAAAATATTTTTTTTATTTTTATTCTGATTGCTATTGAAATAATTAAAGAACTCCCAATCACTTTGATTTTAAGACCTTTCAATTTTGAAACTTTCTCAACCCGTGCTTATAACTTTGCAACTCAAGATTTGATTGAGGCCACTGCGATACCGTCTATGTTTTTAATTTTCTGGGCGAGCATCTTTATTCTAATTTCATTTAAATACTTTTTTCAAGATAATAAATGAATTATAAGAAATAATGGGAAATTTTTTTGAAGTTCTTGATGCAACATTCTCATCTGGAAATGATCATGAAATAAAGAACATAAATTTTGCAATTCCAAAGAAGGGAAATATTGTATGCTTACTAGGACCGTCAGGTGCAGGTAAAACAACTATCCTTAGGACAATTGCTGGTCTTGAAAAATTAAAATATGGAACCATTAGTCTTAATGGAAAAATTATATCTTCAAATACCCTGTCGATAAGTCCAGATAAGAGAAACATAGCACTTTCGTTTCAGGACAATTGTTTGTTTCCTCACAAAAACGTCTATCATAATATTTTACTTGGATTAGAGAGAAAAAATAGAAAAAAATTTTTATATTCTCCATTGGATCTTTTAGACTTATTTAAACTAAAAGAAGTTCAACAAAAGTACCCCCATGAAATTAGTTCTGGCGAGGCTCAAAGAGTTTCTCTAGCCAGATCACTCATTTCGTCCCCTGATCTTTTATTACTCGATGAACCCTTTGCAAATATTGATCAAATATTAAAAGAGGATTTACAAAAAACTGTAAAAGATATTTTAAAATTAACGAAAATATCAGCAATTGTTGTAACACATGATCCTAATGAGGCATTTTATTTAGGTGATAAGTGTGGTATTATTATAAACAACGTACTAAAGCAGTTTGATACACCCTATAATATTTATCACTTTCCAAATTCTCTTGAGGTTGTAAATTTTTTAAAAAGAGGAACCCTTCTAAATGTCAAAATAATCAATAGACAAATCCTGAAACATAAGAGCCTTGGAATAATAAATGGTAAATATGGTTGTTCAAATTTAAACCAATTCAATGAGGGTAAAACTGTTAAGTTATTAATCCAACCAGAAGATTTACTGCATGACGATAAAAGTCAATTGAAATTAAAAATTGTTGATAGGAAGTTTCGTGGAACTAATTTTATCTATACATTAAAAACTCCTGAAGAAGAACTTATACCTGTACTTGTTGATTCTCATCATCAACATTTACATGAAAATAATGAGGAGTTTGGAATAAAAACTCCCATTAATATAGATCATTTAGTTTGTTTTGAAAAAAAATAATTACAAACTCTTTACATTTTTTTTTAAAAAATTATTGTATTTTTATGGATGATGAAAAAATTAATATTTCTGTAAGAAAGTTTTTAAAAAACGTTGGGATTACTTCTCAAAGAAAAATTGAAGAAAAGATTAGAGATAAATTTAAATCTGGTGAAATTAAAGATATCAATAAGATAAAAGTTAAAGCAACAATAACCTCAGATACACTTGAGCTTAATGAATCTATTGATGGTGAAATAGAAACTTAAAATTGGGCGAACAAAACAACATAAAAAAAGATAGTACTTTCGACTTTTGTGATAAAGAATTTAAATCTTTTAAAGAGGATGTCCTTTGTTCACAAGATGATTTACACAAATCAATGCAGGACAACTCGGTTGGTTTTGTTATTTTCTATGTGGTTGCTATTATATTTGTAGCTGCATTATTCCAACTATCTACAAAAGACTTTTCAAAAAAAGGTAAGAAAAATAAATAATTTATTTATTGTACTTTTAGTCTTACTTTTTTCTCACAACATTCTTATCTTTTTAATGTACATGGTATCTGAAATTTTTGATCTAAAAGGACGTTTTATTTCTAAAGTTTTAAGAACAAAAAAAAATTGTCTACTTTTTATATTGATCTTCTCGATTATTTATATTTTATCCTCAACACTAGTATTAAATTTTTATGACATAAAAAAAATACAAATCTTAAACTTTTTATTTTCTTTTATTATTATTTTTGAAATTTGTTTAAAAATTTCTCAATCAGAGAGATTTATTTTATGGATAGGTGAAAATTTAGATAAATCGTTTAGGTTATTTATAATGTTTATAATAGGACTAAACTGTACTTATTTCTATACAAGGTTAACTCTCCAAATAATAGAAAGCTATTAAAAGTTTAATAGATAACACCCTCTTTCAAAAACTTTTGAATCAACTTATTTTTTGATTTAAGAAATTTATTTTTTGTAGAAACTTCAATTATCTCTCCATCATTAATAAATAAAATCTCATCAGCTAATCTTTTTGCTTGGAATAAGTCATGAGTAACCATGATAATTTTTATTCTATTTCTTTCTTTAATTAAAAAGTTTTCTACTTTTTTTGTGAATCGCATATCAAGATTAGAACTTGGTTCATCCAAAATCAAAAGATTGGGTTCAGAAACCAATGTTCTAATAAAGGAAAGATATTGTTTATTCCCTTCTGAGAGATTTCTAGCCGATATTTTCTTTTTGCTTGAAAATCCAAAATATTTTAATAAAAATTCAATCCTTTTATTTATCATTTTTTTGTTAAACCCTTTTATTTCAAGAGGATATGCAAGGTTGTTGAAAACATTACGCCTTAAAAAAATTATATTTTGTGAGAGATATCCCGTTTTGGGAGTTGTTCCATTTAACTTTATTGAAAGCTCTCCGCTTTCTGGTTTTATTAATCCTTTGATAATTTTCGTTAATAAAGTTTTTCCTGAACCATTTGGACCAAGGATAATTGTAATACCATTAGTTGAAATGTCTGTTGAAAGATTCTTAAAAAAAGGTTTGTTGTTCACGCCATAATTAATATTTTTAAGTGTTATACGATTTTCTGAATTAATCATAAGAATTTTTCCTGGAAATTGTTTTCATTACCATTACAATCGCGTTTAAAGCAATCGCAATTATAATCAAAACTATTCCTAAAGACATTGCCATTGATAAATTTCCTTTTGACGTTTCCAAAGCAATAGTTGTCGTCATAACTCTTGTGTAGTGTACGATATTTCCGCCAACAATTATTATAGCTCCTACCTCGGACAAAGCCCTACCTAAACCAGTTAAAATGCATGTCACAAGTGAAATTCTAGCATCAAAAACTGTTGTTCTAATTTTACTTATTAAATCAACTTCAAATGTATCAAACATTTCCTTATACTCATCAAACATTTGTTGAAGCAGTTCTGTGCTAACTGAAATAATTATTGGCAAAATTATTATTATCTGAGCAATAATCATAATTGACGGAGTATATAAAATGTCTAAAAATCCTAAAGGGCCTGTTTGGGAAAATAAAATATAAAGTAAGAGACCTACAAATACTGGAGGTAACGCCATCATTGAATTAAAAAAAATAATTATAGTTTTTTTTCCAGTAAAATTTGTAGATGACAAAACTCCAGCTATGGGCAAACCTAAAAAACATGAAAAAGTAAGAGCAAAAAGTGATACTTTTAATGAAAGCCAAATGATTTCATATAAATCAGGATCAAATGAGAAAACTAAATTTAATGATTCTAAAAGAACATCCACTTAAATGAAAACTAATGTTTCCCAATTATAACTGCTGCAGCAGGAAAAATACAAGTTACTACATTCCCTTTACCAAGTTCCATGTCTTTACATATATCAACTGGAACAGCGGCATGAACAAAGCTTCCAGTTAAATTTCCATCTGCGTCTGTTTGTTCGACAGATACCTGAGAGTAACTTGATCCATGGATAACAGAGGTAACTTTACCTTTAATTTGATTTTTTGCACTTATTCTCATTTGGGGAAAACCTTTCGTAAAATGTTAAATTATTAATTTATTTTTTTTTCCAAAAATAAACAAGACCTGAAGCAGAAATATTATGCCAAAGACTAAATAGAGCTGACGGCAAGGCAACCAGCTTTGTGAAATGCATTAAGGCCAGCGTCATACCTAAGCCAGAATTTTGCATTGCAACTTCAATTGCAACTGTTTTTTTTACATCCATCGGGAATTTAAAAAAGCCTGCAATTAAGAATCCTAAAAAAAGACCAATCAAATTGTGCAACGCAACAGCAACTAGAATATTCCAAGAAAGATTACTAAAACTATCAATATTAATTGAAAAAATAATTCCAATGATCAACGCAATAGAAATCTCTGAAAATAATGGAAAAAACTTCAACAAAGTTTTTTCTTTGTTTCTAATAAAAATTTTCATTAGTATTCCACATACAACAGGAAGAAAAACAATAAAGAATGTTGATTTGATTAAACTTAAAATCTCAATATCAATATTTTCATCAGCAAATAAAAAAATTAAAGCAGGAGTAAAAAAAACAGCTAAACCTGTGGACACAAAAGTACAGAAGATTGACAACGATAAATTTGCTTTACAAATATAAGCAATTACATTAGAAGCTGTTCCGCCAGGACATGAACCCAAAATAATAAAACCTAATGCAATCTCTTTTGGGAAATCAAAAATGACAACTAAAAAAAATGCCAAGAAAGGCATTATCGAGAACTGCAGAATAATTGTAGTTAACAGCCACTTGGGTTCAGTTAGAATATTTTTAATTTCCTGTAGCCGAAGCGACGCCCCCATACCAAACATCACTAATCCTAAAAGGTAAGGGATTGAAGATTTAAGTTCTGTGAATAGATTAGGAAAAGTAAAACTTAATATTAAAAATATAAAGATTAATAAAATTAAGCTAAATTTATACACAAAAATACATAAAAAAATTAAACCTCGTAGTCTCTTAACATTTTTTTGATTTCAATACTATGCATCTCTTCTTGTTTTATCATCTCTCTAGCATACTCCTCAACGTAAAGGCTCTTATTTTCCGCACAATCTAATAAATTTTTATAAAGATCAATCGCCATTTCTTCATGCCCTAGACTTTCTTTTAATAAATTTTCTATAGAATGTTGATTTGTTTCTTCAATATTTGGAATAGCTTGTGATGGATGTCCTCCAAGTCCAGTTAACAATTCTCCTGCTTGTTGCGCATGTTCTAAAGATTCTTCAGCTTGTTCTTTAAAGAATTTATCTAAACTTAGTCTATTAGGCCCAGTGACCATTAACGCAAAATGAGTATATTTAACAACACCAGCTAATTCGTATTTTAAAATTTCATTAAGCGCAGAAATAGTTTTTCCTTTGTCAAGATCTTTCATATGTTCTCCTTTTAATTAATCACTAACTCCTGAATATCAAAATTATTATAAAATGAAAAGAGTAAGAATCTTTTAAAGCATTGGCATTAATATTGCTCAACAAATTTATGAAAAAAAATTTTCCAAAACTTGATTGGGGAGGGTTTGCTTTATTAGAATACCTTCTTTCCAAAAAAAAATTTCCAAAAAAATTTGAAGTTCTTGATATAGGTGGAGCCTTTGGAAACCACAGCGAAGTAATGCGATCATTTGGATTATCTGTAGATTTAATTGATAAATATGAAGAAAAAGCAGAATTTAGAGGAGACTTCAATACTTTTAATTTCAAGAAAAAATATGATATGATATTTTGTTCTCATGTTATTGAACATCAAAGAAATCAGGGTGCATTTCTTGACAAAATTTACGACATTTTAAAAGATGAAGGTGATTTAGTTATTTCTGGCCCAACTCATGAAGCAGAAAAGTTTGTTGAAGGACATATCTCAACAACAATTTTACCAGTCTTTTTGCAGATATTAATATATGCTGGTTTTGATTGCAAAAATGGAAAGATGATGTCTATTGCAGGCGTAGAAAATTCTTTCATTGTAAAAAAAGCAAAAAATTTCTCAATAGATGAAAGAACAGAAACAGGTTACAGATGGAGTCAAAAGCATCAAGAACGATCCCCTATTTTCTTAAAATCAGGAACAAAAGTTAAACTGGTAGATTTAATCACACACAATTGTGAGGTAATCAAAACTCATGTTGGAAATATTGAAAACCCTAAACTTGGTTTAATGTTTAATCCTCCAAAAAATCATAAAAAGAAGAATGTTAATTTTCTTCTAAACATGTGGAATCGATTTCCAGTTTTCAACTCAAAATCAGAAGTAATTTATGAACCTTTAGCTAATAAAGGATCACAAATGCAATACATGAATTTTTGCATTTAGCAACTTTTTAAAATCAAATTACAGTACCTGATTTTTAATTTAATATTCTGTATTACTTTATTAAAACAAAAAAATGTAGGGATTATTGTTCGTTTTTAAGTCCAATCAATAAATTGTAAATTACATGTCTTTATAAGATTTGTAGAACTTAATTTTTTTTTTAATTTTACCTAGTGTCTCTGTTTTCTGTTGTCTAACTAAATCAATCATTTTATCATTAAGGAAAAAAATATTAGAAACCCTTGGTTTGTCATTAGTTGAAATTGGTTTTTTATTTTTAATAATATCCTTGAGAATTTTCTGTCTAATTTTTTCTAAATGAGCAATTTTATGAGAATTACCGCTTTCAATTAAGCTTGTCATCGATATACTTAATTCTTCGAGTCTTATAATTTGTTTCGACAAATTTTCATTACTAGACAAATCCTCTTGTACAAATTTATCTGATAGCATTTATTTCCTCATCTGATTGAATATAATTAAAATCAAACATCTTATCTAAATTAACGGCTGATTTCATAATTTCTTTACTTTTAAGACTTGTGATTCCCTCAATAAGTTTTTTTCTGCAATATTCATAAAATCTGAATAAATCAGAGGATAATTTTAATTCTTTATCAAAATCAAGACTTGTCTGAAGTGTATAGATTATTGTAAGAGCTTTTGTGAAGTTTTTTTGTCTTACATCGTCAATCGTCTTTTCATTAATTTTTTGAGAAACAATTTTTAACGACCTAAGAAGCTCGTAATTAATTTTTTTGAAAATTTCGAATGGATTAACGTTTTCCAAACCGTCATTTTGACTTTTTTTGTAATATTTCTTTGCTTGACTTAGTTTCATAGGTTATTATTCCTAAATGATCAATCCAAATTATAATTATGTTGATCCAATTGCTAATCAATTTGTTGATAATGTAGCAAAAGGTATGCCACATCCAGTAACTAATAGAAATATTATTAGAGAAGTCGGAGATAATCATAATTTAAGCTCTTATAATAGAGAAAACTCAGAATTACTAAAAAAAAAGATTTATAGCCCAAAATTAGCACCAAGTAACGGGATCAGTACTGAAGCGTTTCTAAAATCAAGGGAACTTTTTAGTCCAATATACTTTCATAACGAGAGCATAACAAAGTATCTCATGATATCCTCACTAAAAACTACTTCAAAACAACAAAAAAATAGTATTGATTTTAGGATTTAGTCTCCACGTCAGCTCTAAATTCCTCTGCCTCAAGATAACTCACAAAAAGATCGTTTTCACTAAAAATACCTATTATTTTTCCTTTATTGTCGACAACAGGTATCGATTCACCAACGAAATCTTTACATTTTTGAATCGTTTTTGATAAATCTTCATCATCATTGATTTTTAAAAACTTAGTTTTTTTTATGTCCTTAATTTTTAAATCGTCATTGTACGATAGTAATTTTGGCAAAGAGAGTTTACCTAAAAGTTTATCATTCAAACCAACATAGTATGCTTCACTGCACTCATGAGTTTTAAACATTTCAATGGCTTCTTTGACAGTAGTATTTCCGTCAATTTTAAGAAAATCTTTATCAACTATTTCTTTAATTTTTTTTCTTTGCAGAAATAAAATGTCTCTTCCTACTGTAATGTCTATGTTACGGTTGTTTAAAAGTTGGTCAAATGTTGATTGGCCAATCAATTGCGATGAAACTATTGTCGCAACAACGATACACACGCCTGCAGATAGTGCAGCCTGATAATTAGACGTTAACTCAAAAACTATCAGTACATTTGCAATTGGCCCTCCAATTATACAACTTCCTAATGCAGCCATTGAAGATAAAATTATTAAAAAGGGATTAACATTCTCTGAAAGAAGTGTTCCCAAACCAGCAGAAACCACACCTAAACTTGCACCTAAAAATAACGCTGGAGCAAATATACCCCCCACAAGACCCATTCTTATACACAATGTAGTTAAAAACAATTTCAAAACTAAAAATATTAAAGCAAGATTTAATGTTATTTTATTATTTAATAAATCATTAATTGTTTGAGATCCGATGCCTGTCACCTCAGGAAACTTAATGGCGACTATACCACAAATTACTCCAGCATATGCAGGGGTTAGATATGACTTCGAACCTACATTATTGAGAAAATTAAAATTTTTATTAGTTAACAAATATGAATATAAACTTGCTAAGAGACCTGCAAATATTCCCGCTAGAATTATTACAATTACATTTATTGCATTATTTCCTGTAACACTTGGAATATTTAATGATGGTTCATATTCAAAAATTTCTACTGTAAAAAAATAAGAAATAATTGACGACAATAAAATGGGTGAAAAACTCGCTAAAGATTGATGGCGAAGTACCACCTCACGTGCATATATTAAACCAGCTAAGGGTGCTCCAAAACCGGCAGAAATTGCTGACGCAACTCCTGAACTGACTAAAATTTTATAATCAGGTGCATAGGAAAATAGTTTTTTTATTTCTGCGCCAATGGTCCCACCAAAATGAACCAGTGGCCCATACTGTCCAACAGAGCTTCCACATGATATTGATAAAATTGATGCTATTGATGTTAAAAAACCTGATTTAACATTTAATTCCTCGTCATCTTTATGAACCGATAAAATGACATCTGGGGGACCATGCCATCTTTTTCCTTTAGTAAAGTTTCTTATTATTCCAACCACGAGTCCAACAAAAAACGGTACAATCAAAAAGAAAAAAATAATCTTTATGACTAATTCATTTATACTAAAGTGTTGTTGATTGACTAAATCAGTAAAGTCTGTCCTAAATATATTTGATAAAAAATTAATTGAGTAAAGAAAAATCTGGACTAGTACTGCAACCGAGGATCCAACAACTAGTCCAGTCAGAATTACCGAAATTATTTTTCCAACCATGAATTAACATTCTATGGTATTGAAAAAAAATAACAAACACTAAATAGAGGGTTTGATTTTAGCCCAAGATTGATAAAGCGTTTTTGCAATTTCTCTTGAGGAATCTAAGAGAACGTATTCTTGTTTTTCGTAAATCATTTTCATTGCAAATCTTATGTGCCTGTATAATTCTCTAAAGTTCTCACTTATACTCTTTGATTCTTCATTACTAAAATCTAATGTAACTTGAAGACCTGATGCAATTCTATCTACTTTGTATGCAATCTGTGAAGCATTAGATCCCTTTTTATCTTTTGATTTGTTTAACTCTTCAAGATTGTCAGTTAAACCTTTATACAACTTTAGAATTATATTATGTCTTTCTTTTGAACTAAGTTCATTTTTTTCCTCAACTTTTTTTGTAATATTTTGTTTTTCCATTTCCATTACTCCTTTTCTAAAATATTAAACGACTAAGATTCTAATTGTTTAGAGAATTAATAACTTTTTATTTTCTTCAACTTCATTCGCTTTAGTAACCATGCTTGTTGCATATTTTTGTATTAAGGTATTTTTCATCAACTTTGCTGTTTCAACTGCAAAGTTTGTGTCCATTAATCTTGCTGCTGACTCTAATTCAATTGAAGCTAGTGCACTTGCAGTATTCTGAAATCCACCTACTGAGGTTAAATGACCAGACACATGACCAAGAGAGGTTTGTATTTCTCCTATTGCTGTATCAGCTGTTGAATTTGAACCAGTGGCATCAGATACATTTGTTGCAGTTATACCTGCTGTGGTTTTTATAGTTGTTGTATTGCCGTCTGCATCCCTTGTTACACCGAAAGTTTTTGCGCTTGTGCCAAGAATTGCAATGTTATGAAATTTTGCAGAAGATACTATTGCATCTATAGAGTCGCTGACTGAAATTGCTTCTGCATTTAATGCCGCAGTATCTGATGCATCATTTGTTGAATTTGTATCTGCAACTCCTATTTCTCTTAATCTCGTTGCTAATGCTGCCAATTCTATAAGTGCAGATTCAGCACTTAAAAGTAAATCCAACGCGACTTGTGTTGATGAAACTACTTGTTGATTTGATTTTCCTTTAGCCTTGAGTCCCACACCCTGAGACATATCACCTGCTGGTGAACCAGCAAGAATATTCAGCCCTGTTGTGAGTCGTGAAATCGACCGCCTTACTTTGTCTGATGTTTCACCTAATTTAATTGCTGGATAAAGTGCTAATGACATTCATAATTAACCAAAAGCTGAAGCTTTGTCTGCTGCAAAAGTAACTCTATCCCAACCCTCTGTTATCTCCTCTAAGATCTGGACACAACCTGGTAAAAATTCATAATCTTTAAAATCTCTAACTCTTATTACTGAAAATAAGCAATGTTTGTAAAGATAATCTAAATCTTTAGTTAATTGAGATTTTTTACTTTTATCAAGGGTATTAACTAGCCAAAAAAAATTATTTATTATAGCCGTACATAAAGTAGTGATGTTTTTTTCATCTTTAATCTCGTGACTATGAAGTTGCTTGATTTGACCATGAGTGTATATGATTACACTTTTAATTTTTTTGATAGCCTCAACCGTAGCCTCTTTATTGTCAACTAGGAATAAGCCTTTAATATCTTTTAAATCGTTTTTCATTACTGCTCCAAATAAAATTATTCAGTAAGTTAAACGACAAAATTGTAAAAATATTTAGTTTTTAATCTTTGCCAGATTTAAATGCATTTTTTAATAGGTCTGATGTCTCATTAAGACTTGCAATAGCACTATCCATGGCTGAGTATTGTGTTTGATATCTAGAATATAGTGATGCAATTCTATCATCAAGTGCTTCCTTCTTTTCAGCTATTTCTTTGAGCCGAGTTCTCGAACCATCTAAACTTGTTTCTATCAGTCCATCAAATTTGATATAAACATCTAATTTATCCTGTAACTGCGAGATAAAACTTCTTCCGTAGTGAATTGTTCCTGATGTATCACTTGATGTGATAGTAAGAGCTAATCCATTGGGATCTCCTGACGAAACTGAATATGTTGTTCCTGAAGCTGAAGCAGAAACACCCCCAATAGTGGCAGAACCGGAACTTACAGCAACCGCATATGATCCAGGAGTAGTATCAGCAATGCTATATCTTAGAGGAGCGATATCAGCATTATCACTAACAATTTGATCTTTAAAAAACGCTAATAGTGAATTAGGATTACTTTTAAATGTTCTTTCAAGTGCATCAGCATTTGCAAAAGTTAATGTTCCATCTCTATTGGTTTTAACGCCTAGATTAGATAAATAATAGGGACCACCCTCATATCCATTTAATGCAGACCCATTTGCTGATCTCATATCATTTTGAATATTTCTTAAAACTTTTTTATGATTTATTTTTAAGTTTTCTACTAC
>ENA-OSEY01001497-OSEY01001497.1-marine-metagenome-genome-assembly--contig:-NODE-1497-length-16112-cov-18.407983_pt1 | contig 16112 bp, 23 predicted proteins | sample MGYA00248465_ERZ534230 | MGnify/ENA primary metagenome ERZ534230 (study PRJEB26409, sample SAMN06344110) | marine metagenome | isolation source: Sea water from surface | place: Atlantic Ocean:Southern...
ACATTCGTTTCAACATTTTAGAAACAACCTCAAAAAAATATTATAAAGTATGGGAAATGGCGACTTTTGGAGCTTTTTTAATGGGAAGAGAAGTAACAAGAAAAATGATACCAAGAAAAAAAGGGACAATCATATTTACCGGCGCGACAGCCAGTATAAGAGGTAAAGAAGGATTTGCTGCATTCTCCGGTGCTAAACAAGCGAAAAGAGCTTTGGCGCAAAGTATGGCGAAAGAATTAGCGCCAAAAGGTATTCATGTCGCTCATGTTATTGTAGATGGAGCAATTGATACGCCGTGGGTGAATAAGCTTTTTCCTGAGTATGTCAAAGAAAAGAAAAAAATTGATGGTTTGATGAAGCCAGATGATATTGCGCAAAACTACTTGATGATACATAATCAACCAAAAAATGCGTGGACGTTTGAGTTAGATTTACGTCCTTGGGTGGAGACATGGTGAGTCAAGAATTTGACATTGTTGGTATAGGAAATGCAATTGTAGATGTAATCACCGATGTCAATGATGAATTTATAAATCAACAAGAGCTAAGAAAAGGGCTTATGTCACTTGTAGATTTAGATACTATCAAATCCCTATCAAACAAAATTGAGATAAAAGCTAATGTCTCTGGAGGATCAGTCGCAAACTCTATCGTTGCATTAGCTCAAAATAATATCAAATCTGCTTTCATCGGCAAAGTAGGTAAAGACGAAGTTGGAAATTCGTTCATTCGAGGTCTTGAAAAAGAAAAAGTTGTTTTTGCAAATCAGGCCCAATCAGATGAAAGTGAAACTGGAAGATGTCTAGTAATGGTAACGCCAGATGCACAACGAACAATGAGTACATATTTAGGAATTTCTCAAAAACTAAAATCAAATGATATCAATGAGGATGTTATAGCACAGTCAAAAATTACTTATCTTGAAGGATACCTTTGGGATCTTGATGATGCGCAAGAAGCAATTAAAAAAGCAATAAAAATTTCTAAAGAGGCAAACAGGTTAGTTGCATTTAGTGTGTCTGATGTTTTTTGCATTGAACGATTTAGAGAAAGTTTTTTAAATCTAGTTAATAATGAAGCTGATATAATTTTTGCAAATGAAGAGGAAATTAAATCGCTTTATCAAAAGGATAGTCTTGATGATTGTCTCGAAATTATAAGTCAGCATGATAAAATATTTGCTATCACACTTGGTGAAAAAGGTGCGATGATTGTTCATAAAGATCAATGTGTTAAGATAAAAGCTCAGCAAATTGAAAATTTAGTCGATACTACTGGAGCAGGAGATTTATTTGCTGCAGGCTTCTTACTTGGATACATTAATGGTGAAAATTTAGAGCAATGTGGGAATGAGGGTGTAATATTCGCCTCGAAAATAATTCAAATTTATGGAGCAAGACTATGAGTAAAAAATCTATTATGATCACAGGTGTCTCTACTGGTATTGGACTAGGAACACTCAGTTATTTTGTAAAAAACGGTTTTCATGTTTATGGAAGTGTTCGTAATTCAAAAGATGCAAGCAGATTAAAAAAAATTTATAAAGATAATTTTACACCTTTAATCTTTGATGTAACAAAAGAAGCTCAGCTAAAAAAGGCAGTCGCATTTTTGAAAAAGGATCTTAAAAATTCGAACCTTCTTGCTTTGGTCAATAACGCAGGTGTAGCAATATCTGGCCCTCTATTGCATCAAAAAGTGAAAGATTTTGAAAAACAAATTGATATTAATTTAAATGGCGCATTTAGAGTCATAAAATATTTTGCGCCATTATGTGGAGCAGAAAAAAATAATAGTTCGAAGAAGGGTGTAATTTTCAATATAAGTTCGATTTCTGGAAAAATTGGTATGCCTGGTGTTGGAGCATATACTGCATCTAAATTTGGATTGGAAGGCTTAAGTCATAGTTTAAGAAGAGAGTTGATGAGGTACGGAGTAGATGTAGTGGTTATTGGACCAGGTCCAATAAAAACCGAAATTTTTGATAAAATTGACAAAAAATTCATACAAAGCCTCAAAAAAACTGATTATGCAAACGATGCGAAAGGAATACCGAAAAGAATGAAAAACGCTAAGAAGATTGCCTTTCCGGCTGAAGAAGTGGGAAAATTAGTTTTTAATGCGCTACATAATCCAAACAGAAAAACAAGGTATGCCATTACACCTAGTAGAATGATGTACTGGACTCTTCCGATGTTATTGCCTGACAGAATTTTAGATCGGTTAATCAAAAGTCGATCAGGATGATTGTAAAATTTTATTTACTTTATTAATAACATCGTTCGGCGATATCAAATTAACATTACTGCCTCCAAAATCTACCGATGATATAAAATGAATATTTTCAAATTGATCGTTTAAAAACTTAACAGCACTTGTCGGACCACAAATTTTTAACAGTGGACATAAATTTGTTGATAGCATTTGACCTGTTCCACTATCATTTGCAATTGCTATATCAAGAAATTTTGTAGTACCCATAACTACTTCTAATCCAAGATAATTTTTCAAAGTTTCTTCTGGAAATATTGGGTTTTTTATTTGTTTAATTATTTCTTTTTTCATATGCGTTTCCTGTGGGCCTAAAAAATAAACAATATTAAACCCTTTATCTTCAAAATATTTTGCTACATTCATATAGTTTTCAAATGACCAAATTCTTTTTGGGGTATTAGAACCGGGTGATATTCCTAAATATTTTTTGTTTGCAGAAAATATTTTTTTTAATTCATTAACAATTTCTTTTGGGATTGTGATGTGGCTTTTTTTACTGTCTTTAAACGTAGAGACTAAATCAAGCATTTCAATTATGCTTTGAATATAAAATTTTCTTTTTTTAGAAATATTATTGGGTCTGATATCAGAAAAAAACCAGTTAGCTGAGGATGATATAAATTTTTTATTTTTAATTCTACGAAGTGCCATTGTTCTAATCACGGTCTTCTGAGTATCAATAATTATATCAAAATTCTCAGACTCTAAGTCGTACATTGGCGAAATTTTTTTCCAGAAGAAAGGGTTAAGATTTGCTTTTTCCCAAACTTTATCAATATAATCAGACGTATATTTTTTTAACCTTGCATTGTATTCAGTATATATCTTATCTGTCATCCAATGTATTTCAAAATCAGGAAACCTGTTTTTTAATTGATTTACAATTTGAAGCTTTAATATTCCATCACCTATTTGCTCTCCATTACTAAAGATCAATACTTTTTTCATGATGAAATTATTAATTTGGTTCAGATATTTTAATTATTAATTTGCCCTCATTTTCACCAGAAAATAATTTTTTTATTGCACTACCTGCATTTTCGATACCTGGAATGATATGATTTTTATATTTGATTTTATCGTCTTTAAGCCATTGAGTTATATCTTGATATGCCTCCATATATCTTTTGAAATAGTCAAAAACAATAAAGCCTTTTAGTTTTATTCTTTTTATAAGCAAATTTCCCCATGCTGGACCTGGTACAACTGACTCGGCATTGTATCCTGAAATCAGACCACAAAGGCTTATTCGACCGTTAATATTCATGCGAGTTAAGACTGCCTCAGTAATACTACCACCTACATTTTCAAAATATATGTCAATACCATCAGGACAAGTTTCTTTTAATTTTTGTCTAAGATTTTCAGACTTATAATTAATAGCAGAATCAATCCCCAATTCATCTACAAGCCATTTACATTTTGTATCTGAGCCTGCAATCCCAATTACTCTACAGCCTTTAATTTTTCCTATTTGACATACAATTGATCCAACGGCGCCAGCTGCTGCAGAAACAACTAAGGTTTCGCCAGGTTGTGGATCAGTAATATCAAGCAAACCAAAGTAAGCTGTAAGGCCAGTCATTCCTAAAATACTCATGTAACAATCAAGAGGAAAACCAGTTCCTTGAGGAATTTGCCTTACTCCTTTCCCATCACTTACACAGTATTGCTGCCATCCACCCATACAGTTCACAATTTCACCTTTTTTAAATTTTTCATTTTTACTCTCTTCGATTATGCCTATTGTACCACCTCTCATGGTGTCTCCAGTTTGCATCGCATCAACATAAGATTTTTGTCCACTCATCCACCCGCGGTTTGCAGGATCTAAAGAGAGATATATGTTTCTTATTAAAATTTGACTATCTGAAAGACTGGGAACTTCATTTTCCTCCAAAACTAAGTCCCCTTCACTAATTTCACCAACTGGAAATTTTTTTAAAATCCATTGTTTATTTTTCATTATTATCTCCAATCATTTTTTTAAAATTTACCTGAGGCATATCAACACTTACACAAGTTGATGTTGAGGTAACAACAGTCCTATTGTTTTGCTCCAATCTACCCTCCAAGAATACAATATTTTTTCCAGATTTCACCACTCGCCCATATCCAATAACTTTCCCCGGTTTAGTTGGATACAAAAAATTTGTTTTCAGTTCTATTGTTGGCGGTCTTTTTTTGAAATGATTTTGAAATATAAAAGCTAATGCAGATGCATCATCTACCATTCCACTAACAATACCTCCTTGGACGTCACCTGCAGGATTGCAATATTTTTTATCAATATCAAACTCAACTTTGATATTGCCAGCTGTGGTATCAACTTCAAGAACAGTCATATTAAAAAGATCGAATAATTTATTCTTATTAAACAGCTTGATGAGTTCAGCATCTGAGATTTTTTCAGTCATATTGATTATTCGTATTCAGGTTTTTCAGGAAATACCATTGGTCCCAATGGTCTTCCCGCGAGTAAATGAAAGTGTAAGTGAGGTACTTCTTGATGCGCATCCTTACCGGCATTTGCGATGAGCCTGTATCCTCCTCCTCCAGCTTTTTCACTTATACCCAACATATCTGCTACGTTTGAAATAGCCCGGTTGAAACCAACTATTTCTTCGTCCGAAGCATTTGCACTAAAATCATTTATGTCTATGTATTCCCCTTTTGGAATTACTAAGGCATGTGAAGGTGCTTGCGGACGAATATCTTTGAATGACAGGACATATTCATCCTCATAAATTTTATCACAAGGGATTTCACCTCTTAAAATCTTAGCAAAAATATTTTCCTTATCATATGACATTAATCTCTAAGTCCTGTTTTACCCTCTCTTTTTTCTAACTCTTCATAGACTTGATCAGGAGTAATATCAAATTTTTTCAACATGACTAACAAATGATAAATAAGATCTGCCGATTCATAAATTATTTGCTCTACATTATCTTCTTCAGCGGCCTCCACAGTTTCAAGTGACTCCTCTTTTAACTTTTCTATACATTTACTTTTACCTTCTGATATAAGTTTTGCCGTATAAGATTTTGAAGGGTCTTCATTAGCATGTGAAATAATTGTATCAAAGAGCCGAGCTAATACATCAACTTTTTTACTGCTCATTCCACTCCCTCAACAATTGCAAAAATTCTATCCTTTTCGTCTCCCAAGATTTTTTTTGCATTTTGATATTCTTCTGAGTTATAAGCCTGTTTAGCTATTTCAATTGTCTCATACTCAACTATGACGTTTCTTTTAAACTCTTTACCTTCCATAGTTGTTTGTTCGCCACCCCGTACTAAAAATTTACCATTGTATTTTTTGACCGCCTCAGTTGCATACTCTGCATATAATTTTTGCTTGTCCGGATGTAACACATTGACTTTTACTACCCAATAACCTTTCATAATTAAATCCTAACTGCTATATTTTGTTCAGCAAGATATGTTTTTACATCTTTAATACTATATTCTCCGAAATGAAAAATAGAGGCAGCTAATAGAGCGCTAGCTCCCCCCTTTAATACCCCTTCAACAAAGTGCTCAAGGTTTCCAACGCCACCTGAAGCAATAACAGGAATATCAATAGAGGATGAGACAGTACTCAATAATTCATTGTCAAATCCTATTTTTGTTCCATCTCTGTCCATTGAAGTTAATAATATCTCACCAGCTCCTAAATTAGCTACTTCAATGCAATATTCTAATGCATCAATATCTGTGGGCTTTCTTCCACCATGGGTAAATATATTCCAACTTTTATCTCCATTTTTTTTTGCATCTACTGCTATAACTATTGTTGAGGAACCATATTTCTTTGCCGCTTTTGCAACCAGGTCAATGTTTTCAACTGCAGCTGTATTTATAGACACTTTATCTGCTCCATGGTGAAGCAAACGAGATATATCATCAATGGTCCTGACACCTCCACCTACAGTGAGTGGTATGAAACAATTTTCAGCAGTTTTTTTTACAACTTCAAAGAGGGTTTCTCTATCGTCACTTGATGCAGTTATATCTAGAAAGCATAGTTCATCAGCTCCCTCAGAATTATAGATTTTTGCTTGTTCAACAGGATCGCCAGCATCAATTAAGTCAACAAAATTGACACCTTTGACAACTCTCCCTCGATCAACATCTAAACAGGGTATGATTCTTTTTTTTAGCATTCTATCTAACTATCTTTAATGCCTCAGCAATATCAATATTTTTGTCATAAATTGCTTTACCTACAATTACACCTTTTATTTGTGAGTAATTTTTTTTCTTTAGGTTAATAAGGTCCGAGATATTTGATACCCCGCCTGATGCAACACAGTCAATTTTTGTTTGAACCATTACATTTTCTAGCATTTCAAAGTTAATTCCTTGCTTCATACCATCCCTCATAACGTCAGTAATTATTATTGAGTTGATATTAAGATCTTCTATACTTTTTAAGAAATCAGAAATTTGTAAATCTTTTACCTCTTTCCAACCTTTTGTAGCAATTTGGTTTTGCTTAATGTCGAGAGCAATTGAAATTCTATTAGGATAATTGCAAACTGATTTCTCAAAAAAAGTTTTATTTTCAAACGCTGATGTTCCAATAATAACATTATTAACACCAATATTAATGAGTCTTTCAACTCTTTCTATATTCCTTACTCCGCCACCGAACTGAATCTTAAGATTTGTATTTTTTTTTATTTGCTCAATAGATTTAATATTTTCAAAATTGCCCTTAAGCGCACCATCTAGGTCAACGCAATGCAAATATTCCACTCCAGAGTCTTCAAAAATTTTAGCCTGTTCTAACGGTGACTCATTGTATGTTGTAGATTGTTTAAAATCACCTTGTATTAATCTTACACATTTACCGTCTTTTAAATCAATTGCTGGAAATAAAATCATGAAGGTTCCCACTCGAGAAAGTTTGTAATTATTTGTTTTCCGTTATTATGACTTTTTTCTGGATGAAATTGTGTACCAAAAATATTTTCCTTGAGTACTGCTGCAGTAATTGGATTTGGATATTTTGTAGTTGCAATACAATTTTCATTTTTTTGAGTTCTAAAGTAGTAACTGTGCACAAAATAAAAATCAGTATTTTGTGAAATATTATTCAATAATTCATGATTGCGAAAAGTGACTTCATTCCATCCCATGTGTGGAATTTTATAATCAGCTGGAGCCTCGATCTTGATTACTTCTCCGGGTATCCATCCAAAGCCCTCACATTCACCAAATTCTAAAGATTTTTCTGCTAGTAATTGCATTCCAACACAAATGCCCATAAAAGCTTTTTTTTCGCCAATTACCACTTGTTCAAGACTTTCAAATAGACCGTCTATTTTGTGAATTGCGTTCTTACAGTCTTGAAAAGCTCCAACTCCAGGAAGAACTAATTTATCGGCGTTTAATATTTCAGATGGTGTGTTTGTAACAATAATTTCATATGGATTTTCTAAGTTATTGTTTACGGCTTCAAATGCCTTGTGTACTGAATGTAAATTTCCTGAGCCGTAGTTGATAATTACTAACTTCATTTATTCATTTGTTTAATAGTATCAATAACTTCCTCTACATGATTATTTACTTTCACTTTTCTCCAAACCTTTACGACCTTGCCTTTCATAATAAGAAATGTAGATCTATCTATGCCCTTGTACGTTCTGCCATACATACTTTTTTTAATCCATACACCAAATTTTTCACAGATTTTATCACTCTCATCAGAAAGAAGATCAAATTTTAATTTGTATTTTTCAGCAAATTTATTTTGTTTTTGAACGGTATCTTTGGATATACCATAAACTCTTACCTTTAGATTGTTTAACTTTCGAAGATTGCTTTGGAAATCACAAGACTCTTTTGTACAACCTGGAGTATCCGCTTTAGGATAAAAATAAATTACCGTGTCCTCTTTTGTAGGAAATTTAACTTCTTCATCTTTCTGATTTTTAAGTTTGAATGAAGGTAGCTTTTGGCCTTCTTTAATCATTGTTAAAGTTGTCCTTTGGTAGAAGGAATGTTCATTCCCTCTCGCTCGTTAATCGCAACAGCATTTCTTAAACTTCTTGCCAAAGCCTTAAAGCAAGATTCAATTATATGATGGTTGTTTTCTCCATAAATATTTTCCACATGTAATGTTGTTCCACTTGCTTGTGCAAAAGCTTGGAACCATTCTTTAAATAATTCAGTATCAAAGTCACCTTGAGAAGATGTTATCTTTGGAGCACTAAATTTTACTTTCCAAATTAAATAAGGTCTATTTGATAGATCAAGCGCAACTCTTGATAACGTTTCATCCATGGGAATATATGAGTGCGCATAACGTGTAATACCTTGTCGATTACCTAATGCTTTTGATAAACATTCGCCAATTGCAATGCCTGTATCCTCAGTTGTATGGTGATAATCAATGTGAGTATCTCCTGTTGCTTTTATCTTCATATCAATCAGTGAGTGCTTTGACAGTTGTTCAAGCATGTGGTCAAGAAATCCTATGCCAGTCTTGATATCGTACTTACCTGTTCCGTCGATATTAATATCGACAGAGATAGAGGTTTCTTTCGTGTCTCTTTTATACTCTGCTGTTCTCATAACAAAATCCAGTCGGTTTCTATCAATAAATCACTGAATTATCTATAAAAAATGTAATTTTTAATGAAAAGTCAGGGCTTGAAGTTAATAAATAAATAGCCACATAACACTCAACATGGAAAATCAACAAAGTCAATCATGGCACGGCACAACTATTATTAGTGTAAGAAAAGGCAATCAGGTTGTTGTCGCGGGAGACGGACAAGTTAGTCTTGGAAATACAGTCATTAAAGGCACTGCCCAAAAGGTTAGAAAAATAGGTGATGGTAGTGTTATCGCTGGTTTTGCCGGAGCAACTGCAGATGCATTTACTTTATTTGAAAGACTGGAAGCGAAACTAGAAAAGCATCCTAAACAGCTTACCAGAGCATGTGTTGAACTGGCGAAAGATTGGCGCACCGACAAATATTTAAGGCGTCTAGAAGCACTTCTTACAGTTGCAGACTCTTCTACATCACTTCTAATTACTGGAATGGGTGATGTGTTAGACCCTGAAGGGTCAATTATTGGAATTGGTAGCGGTGGTAATTATGCACTATCCGCTGCTAAAGCGCTGATTGATACTGATCTTACCGCTGAAGAAATTGCTTTAAAGTCACTAAAAATTGCTGGCGAAATTTGTGTTTTCACAAACAGCAATGTTACACTTGAAAAAATTGAGTATTAGATAATGCAAGCATTTTCACCAAGGGAAATTGTTTCCGAACTTGATAGATATATTATTGGCCAAGATGATGCAAAAAAATCTGTAGCCATAGCATTAAGGAATCGTTGGCGACGTCAGCAATTACCAGAGGATATGAGAGAAGAGGTTCTTCCAAAAAATATTTTAATGATTGGTCCTACTGGAATTGGTAAAACTGAAATTTCTAGAAGGCTCTCAAAATTAGCACAAGCACCGTTTATAAAAGTTGAAGCAACAAAATTTACAGAAGTTGGGTATGTAGGTAGAGATGTGGAATCCATTGTTCGTGATTTGATTGAAATAGCAATTACAATGGTTCGTGAGATAAAGAGAAAAGAAGTAAAGGCAAAAGCACAATTAGCTGCTGAAGAACGTGTGTTAGACGCTTTAGTTGGACCAGGTTCTGGGCCTGCTACAAGAGAAAGTTTCAGAAAAAAACTTAGAAATAATGAACTCAATGAAAAAGAAATTGAAATAGCTGTTCAAGATACAGGATCATTTCCAACAATTGACCTTCAAGGTGGACAAGGTGCTGGTATAGGAATGATAAATCTAAACGACATGCTTGGTAAAGCTATGGGACCAAAAACTAAAAAGAAGAAAACAACAGTTGCCGACTCTTATGAGATTTTGGTTAATGAGGAGTCAGATAAATTAATTGATACTGATCACATTGTGAATGAGGCAAAAAAAGCAGTCGAAGACAATGGAATTGTATTTATTGATGAAATAGACAAAGTTTGCGCAAGAAGTGAAAGGGTTGGTGGTGATGTTTCAAGGGAAGGTGTTCAAAGAGATTTGTTACCTTTAATTGAGGGAACAACAGTTAACACTAAACACGGAACAATCAAAACTGATCACATACTTTTTATAGCTTCTGGAGCCTTTCAACTGTCAAAACCATCTGATCTATTGCCAGAATTACAGGGCAGATTACCAATAAGGGTCAATCTCAAAGCACTTTCACAAGAGGACTTTAAACGTATCCTAACAGAACCCAAATATAGCCTGATAAAACAGTATGAGGCACTGATGGGTACTGAAGATGTAAAAATCAGCTTTAGTGAGGACGGAATCGATGCAATTGCAACCTTAGCTGTGGATATAAACTCAACTATTGAAAATATTGGCGCTCGTCGTTTGCATACCATTCTTGAGAGGGTGTTAGAAGATATAAGTTTCTCTGCAGCAGATAAAGGTGGAGAAAAAATTACAATTGATGCAAACTACGTTAAAGATAATGTGAATGAGTTATCTAAAGATACTGATCTTTCTAAGTTCATTCTCTAATTTTTATGTCACTGAAAACAAAAAAAACTCATTTAAACAAGATAAAGGTTCGTTACTCAGAAGTTGATTGTCAGAGAATAGTTTATAATTCACATTATTTGACATATTTTGACATTTCTCTCAGTGAGATGCTCGAAGATTGTTTTGATCAGGATGAATATGTAAAAAAGACTAATAACGATTTTCACACGGTTGGTGTGCAAATGAATTTTAAAAGTCCTGCAAGATTAAACGATCAGCTCGAAGTTTACACAGGAATAAAAAAACTTGGAAATTCGAGTATGACTTTTACACAAGAAATTTATAGATCTGGATCCGATGAAATAATAAATGAAGCAGTTATTACTTGGGTTAACACAGACCAAGAAAGTATGAAGTCTTCTAAAATTCCAGATAATATAAAAGAAAAGTTAAATAAGTATTTGATTAATTAATCAGAGGTCGCTGTTAATAACCAATTAGAAGTTTTTTTATCTTTTATTTTTTCAAAAGTCCAAACGTCTGTAATTTTTTGCACCTGATTAAGACTGCCTGAAATTACTTCATCTTTACTGTTTTTAATACATGTAATCATTTCTGAAATAAATCTCACTGTTACTTCCATAGGATTTTTTTTCAGGTCTTTGTGAACAATTTCAGATTTTTCTATACCTATAAAATTAAATTCTACAGTTTCATTTTTACTATTTCGTTCATCTATTACTGACGTAAAGCTATTTAATACTTCATTAGATAGCAAGGGCTTAAGGGCATCTTTATTACCATTTTCAAAATTTGTGACAATCGTTTCATATGCATTTGATGCGCCGCGTAAAAAGTCATCTTTGTCAAACCAACCATCTTCTCTTGAACCTGAAGAAACTTTTGGTTCGATAGTTACAACTTTTTCTTCTGAAGATTGTTGAGGAGTTTCATAGTTATATGAAGTTTTATCTGTTTTTTCATGGCCAGTTCGCCTTCCAAGAACACTTCTAAGGCGCAAAAGAACTATTCCTGCTATTATTGCTAGGATTAGAATATCAATATATTGAAATGCTTCACTCATTTAATCAAATATTATAGAGTCCTTATTTAGGTATTTAAACTAAACTTTCAACAATTACTTACTTATTTTGTTTTTATTTATCGCACTTTTTATACTTATCCCAATCATTGAAATTAGTTTATTTATTGAAATTGGGAGCATTATTGGATCGTTCTACACCATAATGCTTATATTCATCACTGCAATTGTAGGTGTATTTTTTGTCCGTCAACAAGGAATAAGCACATTTCAAAAGTTAACATCTCAATTGCAAAATTTAGAAACGCCTGTTCAGACGATGTTTGAAGGGCTGGTCATTCTTATCTCTGGTATTCTTTTAATTACTCCTGGATTTTTTACTGATGCTTTAGGTTTTCTAGGATTGATACCATTCTCTAGAATAATTTTCATAAAGTTAGTAGCAAGTTACATTCTTTCTAGATATGGTAAGCAAAGTAATCAAAATAAAAATACCATTGAAGGTGAATTCATTGATATTGATGAAGAGGAAAAATAATAGTGGATGTAAAAACAAAAATTATCACACAATTTGTTAGAGACTTATCATTTGAAAATCCTAATGGACCAGGATCATTTCAACCAGGTAGCGATCGACCCAATATTAATGCAAATGTTGATGTCAAAGCACAAAATAGAAAAGATACCAATATTTATGAAGTCGAGCTGAACGTGAGTGTAAATGCTTCACGCGCGGATCAGAGTTTGTATATCGTAGACCTAAAGTACGTTGGAATATTTGAAATTGAAAATCTTACTGACGATGTTAAGGAAGCTTACTTACTAGTAGAATGTCCGAGACAACTTTTTCCATTTGCAAGAAGAATTATTTACGACTTACATGCTGATGGTGCTTTACCACCACTTATGTTAGACCCTGTGAACTTTGCTGAACTTTATAAAAAGAAAACAAGTAATAATTAATAGCGAATCAATTTAGGTTCACCGTCCACAATTTCAAAAACTGGCTCAACATTAGGTATGTCACTTTTATTTTTGTTGTTCATAGTAGACAGAAGCTCAGCAGTATCAGTGAAACCACAAATCATCTCAAGATTTTTTATTGTTGGCATAATCATAGGAAAATTTCCAGATTTACTCTCTTGAAGGGCTTCTTCAGGATTAATCCATTTGCTTTCAACTCCCTCCACTCCATCGTGTACGGCTACCTGATCGGTTGTACGGGCTATAAAAAATCTAGTGCTGTATCTTCTTTTCTCTATTTTTGGAGTAACCCAGTGTGAAATATATGCAAGTTCATTTGTTGCTAATTCTAGATTTAAAGTATCTATCATTTGATAAAAAATATTTTCACCTTGTAGAATTTTGCTTTTGTATTGATCTATTATTTTTAGATCATCCTTGTTGAGAACGGTATTTTTTAAATTTACTCCCTTTTTATTCGCAAGAAGAATTCCACTTTCCTCAAAGCACTCCCTGATACATGCAGCCCAATATGAAAGGCCATTTTTTTTTAATCCAAGCCTTTCGGATGCCAAGGCATCATCAAGATGAGGGCTGTATTTTAAATAATTATTTGAGATATCTTCATTATCAATTTTACCCCCTGGAAATACCCATACACCGCCAAAATTTGTTTTCATCGATCTTTTAATCATAAACACTTCTATCCGCTGGTTGGTGTCTCGTATAAGCAATACTGATGCGGCTGGCGTAGGCACTTGTTGATAATTGCCGTTATCGCTAGGAGTATGATTAATTTTGTTATTCACTTGTTTGATTGTTTTTAGATTGATTAATTTTTTTCCAAATAGAGTGCTCGCCTAATGTTTGAATAAATTCTTCATGCAGTTTTTTTTCTTGATCAGAAATCCGGGGTGCTAAATTTCTATTCTTGATCTTTTCAGTGTCAAAAGATGAGGTAGAATTCGCTGTTACTGACTTGGAGCTTAGATCCAGGCTTAGTTCGCGAGCATCCATTAGTTCTATGTACACACGGGCTAAGAGCTCGGTATCAATTGTAGCTGAATGTTTTTCTCTCTGCTTGTTATCAATTGCAAATCTTTTACAGAGCGCATCAAGTGAAACACTCTGGCCAGGAAATTTTTCTCTAGCAATCGAGACGGTGTCTATTTTATCATTTTTAAGAGATTCTTTGCCACAAGTATTAAGCTCGTAATTTAAGAAACCAACATCAAAGTCCACATTGTGAGCAATAATTGGATCCGCACCTAAAAATTCTAAGAACTCTGATACAATATGCTCGAACAAAGGTTTGTCTTTTAAAAATTCGTAGCTCAATCCATGCACCTTAAATGATGAATCAGGCACATCTCGCTGGGGATTAATATATTGTTGGTATGTTTTACCAGTGGGTAGATAATCAATTATTTCTATTGCAGCAATTTCAATGACTCTGTGACCCTCTGAAGGCCTTAGTCCGGTGGTTTCTGTATCAAGTACGACTTGTCTCATTGATTAAAGAAGGTATTCCACGCCTTTGGATTAATCAATTTAATTTTTGCAGCAACTTCTTTTACCTCTGATTTGGTATCTTCAATATTATTATCGGTTGAAATGATGTAATCTGCTTTTTTTAATTTGTCTCTGTCTGGCATTTGTTGATCTTTAATAGCATTAAAAATTTCTAACGGTACTTTTCTCTCCAACACCACTCTGGATTGTTGTGTTGCTTCAGATGCTGTCACCACCACAGAAACGTCTACATATTTTTCTCCTCCAGTTTCAAAGAGTAATGGAATGTCTAAAACACAACCCATCTTTCCTTCTTCAATTAATTTTTTTATGTAAATTATTTGGTATTTCCTTGTTACAGGATGAACAATTTGTTCTAGGTCTCTAAATTTATCAGGGTCTTTATTTAGAATATCTCTTAATGCTAATCGATTGACTACACCATCTTTCGTTGAGCCTGGAAACTGTCTCTCTACTTTTTCTATAACCTCTTCATCGTTTTCGTAGATGTAATGAACTGTATCGTCAGCATTATAAACGCCGTAACCGTGATCTTTAAACATTTGAGCAACTGTGGATTTTCCCATCCCAATAGATCCCGTTACACCAACCAACAGCACTAGTTAACCCCCAATACACTCATTAAATCTTCATCAATCTCAGGCATTGTGTCGTGCCACAAGTTGAAGGACTGTGCGGCTTGATGGATTAGCATTTCCAGTCCATTTTGAACTGTGCAGCCATTTTTCTCAGCGTGTCTTAGAAAAGTTGTCTTGCTTGGATTGTATATCAGATCATAAACGTGTGCAGATGAATTGAGGCTTTCAAAGTCTATTAAGTTGTTTTCTTCACCTTCTTGTTGTCCTAAGCTTGTGGTGTTGACAACTAATTGTGAGGATCCGACAAACTCTCTAAGTGTTGTTTCTGTTAAGATTGTTGCCTCAACACCCAGATCGCTGCAAAGTGATTCTGCGTTTTCTCTTGTTCTATTATAAATACCAATCTCACACTTCATGTGTGTTAGCGCATACACAACCGCCCTTGCTGATCCGCCGGCACCAAGCACCAAACACAGCTTGTTATTTAAGCCTCTGTTTGCAATTGATTTTTCAAAACCAATCGGGTCGGTGTTATCCCCATAAACACCATCTTTATTTACTATGAGCGTGTTGACTGCTTTGAGGGTTCTTGCAACATCAGATGTGTTATCACAATATTTATATGCGTCCTCCTTAAGAGGAACTGTAACGTTTAAACCGTAGTAACCCTCTTCTATTAAACGATCTACATCCCTAATAAAGTTTTCTTTTTTTACATTTATTTTTTGGTAGGCGCCCACATCAATTTTCTTGCTTTCAATCCAGTGATTATGAATTTTAGGTGAAAGACTATGATCTATTGGGTCTCCAATAACTGCTGTTTTTTTATGTGCCATTGTTTTCAAATAGAAGATTGTTGTCCCAAAGGAACTGGGTTAATTGAATTAATGATATGCCTTGTATTGAAAAAAGGTCACTCCCAATATTTTCAAAAAGTTTAATTCCTTCCTCCTCAATTGCATAGACGCCTACAAGACCAAGAATATTATCGTCGACTTTATTTAAATACTCTTTTATCAGATCCTCGCTTAGCTTTCGCATGTGCATTTTAGATCTGTCTACATACTTCCAAATAATGTTATTGTCTTGAGCGACTGTTGTAGCGGTTATGAGTGTGTGGGTAGATCCGCTCATTTTCATCAACTGTTCTTTTGCTTCACCTCTATCCCGAGCTTTGTTAATCAATTCGCCTTTCAGATCCA
>ENA-OSEY01001499-OSEY01001499.1-marine-metagenome-genome-assembly--contig:-NODE-1499-length-16095-cov-6.014484_pt1 | contig 16095 bp, 15 predicted proteins | sample MGYA00248465_ERZ534230 | MGnify/ENA primary metagenome ERZ534230 (study PRJEB26409, sample SAMN06344110) | marine metagenome | isolation source: Sea water from surface | place: Atlantic Ocean:Southern...
TTACGTAGTATGGGTTGATACAATAAAAGAGGGAAGATTCGATGATACTAATAAAATGTTTGTAAAACCTGATAAATTCGACTTCCATGTCACCTCTCAAGATGCCAAAAATTGGGCACCAAAAATATTTAAAGATATAAAAAAATGAACTAGAAAGTACATATATTTTTTAAATTTAATAAATACTTAACAATGCAGAATTCAAAAAATAGAATTTTAAAGATGAATATTTTTTTTATAAAAATTATATTTTTATTTTTTGTTTATACCTACGCAAATGCGGACAGTAATACTATTCAAGATGGTGGAACTGAAACTGATCAACAAAATATTGATGGAAATGGAGAATTTTTAACTGTAAAGAATAGTTCTACTTTGGCCACAGGTGCAACTACTAAAGCAGCAAATGTAACTGGAGATAGTGTTACAGTAACTGTCGAGTCTGGATCAACTATTAGCGCTAATACTGTAGCTGTTTTTGGAGATACCACATCTGATTTGACAGTTACTAATACAGGAACAATTACAGCCAGCGGTACAACTGCTATCGATGCAAAAGCTACAGCTAATGCAACAATTACAAATAATTCTGGAGGAACAATTTCGTCAAATAGAAATACTATTAGAGTTAGTAAAACTACAGGTGTGGGTGCAGCAAATACTACTGGTATGACAATCACTAACTCAGGAACAATTACAGCTACAAATGGCTCTGCTATTTTCGGAACCGCTGCTGGTAATACTGTAACAATTACTAATAACGCTGGTGGTGAAATGACTAACTCTGATAGTGATAATGCAACTATAAGAGTCGGTGTCAGCTCAAGTGTCACGAATAGTGGAACAATAAAGAATGATGTAGGAAGTGACTCGATTAAACTTTACGGAAACAATGCAACAGTTACTTTAAAAGACCAAGGAATTGTAGTTGGTAAAATTGCTCATGGTTCAGGCATAACAGGAAGCACTTTAAAAATTAATCATGGAGTTGGTCAAGGTTATTATTATGACATAGATGGAGATTTTTCACTCGAGGATTTAGATGGGAACCAAATCGTAAAAGGTTCTGCAGGTTCAGTTGGTCAAGGTGGTAGTGAAATACTTGATGAACTTTTAAGTTATAAATCGTTGAATATACGTAAATCACTTACAAGATATAAAAATGAAAGCAAGAATTCTCAAGATAAACAAGGTTGGGGTGAAATAAATTTATCTACTTTGAACAGAAAACAAAATAATCAAACCCTGTCCTTAGGGTTTAACTATACTGGCTTAGGTATAAATTTAATAAATCCATATGATGTAGATAATAAATTTATACTTTCTTTTGAAACAAGTAAGCAAAATTTTACAAAGAAACATTCGATCAATCGTAGTTCAATTCATGCTGGTTATTATTTTCCAAATAAATCTATTTTTAATAAAATTGGTAACGAGAGTTTTTTATTAGGGGGAATTACTCTAAATGATAGTGAAAGAGAAATTTTAACAAACACTACAAATTCTGGTAAACTAGAATTAACTGACATATATGAAACTTATGAATTTATTGCTGGTACAAAAGTAAATAATGATTACTTAATACCAAACATTGGTTTTACTTTAGGATTATCAGTTACTCCATCTCATGAGGAAAGTGATTTTTATTCTTGGAAGCAAAAAAATGTTGGTAATTTTTCTTTATATCTTGATGATGATTATACAATCAATTTAGGAAGTGGTAATAATATTAACTTAGGATGGATTTTAGATTTTAGAAAAATGATATCAAGTAAAGACCAAGATTATCAGGTAAAAACAACAGATGCCACTTATTCACAGCATGATGATTTGACTGAAGAAATAACTTTGTCAGCTAATATAGGTTATGAAAAAAATATTTCAGATCAGCATTATTTAAAATTTAATTTAGACAATACAATCAGTACGCAAGAATTAACAAGTTTTTCTGGGAATTTTTCATACAAATTTGCCTTTTAATTTATAGGAAATTTTAGTTATAAAAGATTTCTTATGAAATATCTTAAAATAATTTTACTTAAATTATTATTTTTTATTCCAATTTCCAGTTCTTTTGGGGCTGTTACTTTCGTAGATAGTCAAGTTTTTGAGGATGGATCATCTACGATAATTAATGGAATTGCTTTCAATGATGATGGTACAAAAATGTTTACATCCTATCAATTTGGTACAGGCACAGACAATCATGACTTTGTAAATGAATATACGCTTTCCGTACCATATGATATTTCTACTCATACTTACACAGGTGACGCTGAAAGATGTTTTTTAGACGATGGTGGTGATATAGCCACAAAACATTCAGGGGGAAATAAAGCGCATCCAAAAGACATAGGTGACTTAACATTTAGTAGTGATGGATTAAAATTATTTGTAGTAGATAGAGGATTAAATGGCGTAAATGATGACTCTGTAATAAGATTTGATTTAAGCGTACCTTATGACGTTTCAACATGCAGTTATGTACACTTTGTTAACCCTGATACCGATGCTCTTCAACATGGGAATATAAAAATAGGTGGTGATAGAAGTTTAAACAAAAGAAAACATGTACAAGGTGTAGAAATAAACCCTGAAGGAACTAAAATATTTTTAAGTTTTAATGATAATCGACAACCAAATACCACCTCTATTATGGAGTATCATTTGTCAACACCATACGATCTTGAAACAATGGAATTATATCTTGACGGTGGAATTTTATTGAATAATGGAAACAATAATCCTGATGCAATATTTTTTGGTGCAAATGGATATAGGATTTTTGTTACCTATCATCAGTCAGGGACAGATGGAAAAGTTGAGCAATATTCTCTTTCATCGCCTTACGATACTACTTCCTTTACTTTGGATGGAGAAGCAAACATAAATGATTTGGTGCCAAGTGCAACTCTTGTACAAGTAAGGGCTCTTGCATTTAATTCAAATGGTTTAAAAATGTATGTTTCAAATGACGGAACAACTGGTGCTCATGATGATGAAACAATATATGAATTTGATTTAAAATGTCCTTTCACAATTATTCCAGATAAGTGCCCAGCCATAACAACTAGCACTGATCGAACAGGTATTGCTGAGGCTCAAATTGAATTAGCTAATCGAACAATATTATTATCCTCAAATTCTGCACTAAATAGACTTAAATGGATTAGAAGAAACAAAGATAAGCAAAATTTATCAAACCATAATATTAAGTATAATTTTTCAAATGAAATGCTTTCTTCATTAAAAGATATACCTCTGTCATCAATTAAAAAGATATCAGCAACAAAAAAAGATAATTATTCCAAAAGTAATTACTTTTACTGGAGTGAGGGTAGTGTCTTACTAGGAAAAGTAGATGATACAAGTTTGTCTGCCGCTAAAGATATAAGTTCAAATTCAATTACATTTGGTTTCGACAAATTTTCAGAAAAATTAGGAATTAGAGGTTTTGCTTTTAGATTGGGTAATGAGGATGTTGATGTTGGCAGCAGGGGTAGTAATTTAGATGCAAAAACTTATAACCTCACATATTACAGTACATCTCCTATAAAAAACGACACAAAACTTGTCGATACAATTATTGGTATTGGTAAAATTAAATTAAATACATTAACCGTATTAGATAATAATAATCTCTCAGCAAATAGAACTGGTCAACAAATATATTTTACTCATAAAATAAAAGATGAGATTAAATATGATAAGTTGACCATAATACCATCAGGTCAAATTGATTTTGGACATACAATATTAAATAAATACTCTGAGACTGGATCTGAAGGAGCAACATTCAGTGATCAACATGTTAGAACTAGAAATTTAAGAGGTGCTTTAGCTTTTGTTGAAGACTTATCGAATGAAAAAATTACTTACAAAAGACATGGAAAATTAGAATATTTAGCAGACTTATACAGGTCATCGAACTTAAATTATAAATATAATACTGGAGGCAGTTCAGTACATACAACTTTACATACAGGTGCAACTCACAATTTAAACGGTGAAATAGGATTAGACATAATCTTTCCAGAAAATTATAGCATCTTTATTATATATGAGAGAAACCAAGCATTATCTGGTGGTTTATTATCTGGCTCAGGGTATAACGATAACCTTTATATTGCAGTTGGATATTTACCACATAAAGACACCGAATATGCTTTTACATTAAATGGTTCAGAAAATTTAATGTCAAAACTTGAGGTTAAAAAAGATATAAAAGGATTTGATTTAATATTTAATTTGAACGATGATTTAACAAATATAGGCGATGCAAGAGAAGCTTATATTGAACTAAATAAAGTCTTTTAATTTCAATAATTAAGATTAAACTGATCATTGAGGAGTACCGATGAGTTATAAGTGGGATAACAAAAAACCAACCGCGCAAATGCTGGGAAGATGGCAACCTTTTCACGATGGCCACTATGCTTTATTTAAAGAAATAATTAAAAAAACTGGACAAGTTTGTATTCAAATTAGAGATGTGCAAGGAGTAGATGATAATCCATTTGATTTTGAAACAGTTAAGAAAAAAATAGAGGAGAGATTAAACCCTGAATTTGAAGGAAGATTTAAAGTGATATTGGTACCAAATATAACTAATATTTGTTACGGCAGAGGAGTAGGGTATAAAATTGAAGAAATAGTGTTATCTGAAGAAATACAAAAAATATCTGCAACAAAAATTAGAGCTAAAATGCGAGAAGATGGAGATTTAAAGTGAACGAAAGACTTAAATCAATTGTAGATTTAGAAAAATATCCAATTCACGACTTAAACTCACCAATAATAAAAAAATTAGTTGAAAAATGTAAAAAAGAATTAGACGAAGATAGTTGTTCAACAATTCCAAATTTTATCCTGCCAAAGTCACTAGCAATAATGAATACAGAATTAGAAAAGCAACTCGATGAAGTTTATATGTCTAAAGAAAAAATTAATCCTTATTTATACGCTAAAGATGATCCAGAGTTACCAAAAGATCACCCTAAAAGAACATTTATGAATAGATTTAATGGATATTTGAATTCAGATTGTTTTTTAAAAGGTTCCGAAATGAAATTTTTGTACGAAACTGAAGAACTTTTAAAATTTGTTTCATTATGTTTAGGAGTTTCACCAATATATAGATGGGCAGATCCTTTAGCTTGTCATGCTTATAATGTCATGGAGCCAGAAGGAATTTTGCCTTGGCATTTTGATAGTTGTGAATTTACATTAAGTTTAATGATCCAAAAACCTGAGAAAGGTGGAATATTTGAATACTGCCCGAATATAAGAGAACCTGGTAATGAAAATTTTGATGAAGTTAAAAAAGTTTTAAACGGAGACAGATCAAGAGTTAGACAATTAAAATTAGAGCCGGGAGATTTGCAAATATTCAAAGGAAGATTCACATTACATAGAGTAACTAAAGTAGAAGGAAACAAATCTAGATATATGTGTATTCCTGCTTATGTTCTTGATCCTTGGAGAGTAAATACACCAGAGCACTCAAAAGCAATTTATGGAAAAGTTCTACCTATACATTTAGAGAGAAATGTTGCTCGATCAGATGGTTTAACAGATTAAATGATTAAAAAGATTGCTGTAATAGGCACTGGAGTTATAGGTACTGGTTGGATTATTAGATGTTTGGCTCATAATTTTAAGGTCATTGCCTATGACAAAGATCCAAAATTAAAAAAAAAAATAATTGAAGAGATAAGAAGAGCCTCGCCATTTGTTAAAAAACTCTTTAATAAAAAAAAAATTAATCTTAAAAATTTTCAATATGTAACTTCCTTAGAAGCAGCACTTAAAGATGCAGACTTTATTCAAGAAAATGCTACAGAAAATTACAAAATTAAAACTAAATTAATGAATCTTATTGGAAAGTACGCAAAAAATAATGCAATTATTTCATCTAGTTCTTCTGGCCTACTTCCTACAAAAATTTATTCAAAATGCAGAAATCCTGCAAGAACTATGATTGGACATCCATTTAATCCAGTTTACTTATGTCCCGGAGTTGAAGTTGTTGCCGGTAAAAAAACTAAAACGAAATTTTTAAATAAAGCTAATAAATTTTATAAATCTATTTCTATGAATCCAATTATTGTGAAAAAGGAATTACCTGGATATTTAGCAGATAGATTACAAGAAGCGTTATGGAGGGAAGGTTTGCATATTATTAATGAAGGTTATGCAACTACTAAAGATTTAGATAGAGCTATAGAAGACGGACCAGGACTTAGATGGTCTTTAATGGGAACATTTTTAACTTTTCACTTAGCTGGCGGAAAACTCGGAATGAAGCATATGTTAGAACAATTTGGACCAGCATTAAAATTACCATGGACAAAATTAAAAGCTCCAAAACTTTCAAAAAAATTATCTAGTAGAGTCATTAGTGGCACAAAATCACAAGCAAAAGGTAAGTCTGTGGCAATGATCTCCAGCATCCGAGATGAATATCTAGTTAATCTTCAAAAGCTTAGAAAGAAATATGAAGACAAATTAAGGAAATGATTGTACTTAAATATCATGACCGTATTAGTAAAAAATCTTGGAAATGGAATTAAGAATGTAAAAATTAATGACCCAAAGTCATATAATTCATTAACTTTTGCAACTCTAAACCTACTTTTAAAAACCTTTCAGAAAATGGACAAAGATAATTCGACAAGAGTAATTATCTTAGAAGGAGTTGGTAAAGGCTTTAGCGCAGGTCATAATCTCAAAGAAGTAAGAGGACTTAAAAAAAGATCAAAATATTTAAAACTATTTAACCTTTGTTCAAAGTTAATGATCCAAATTGTAGAAGGACGTAAACCTGTAATTGCCAAAGTTCATGGCGCTGCTTATGCGGCTGGATGTCAATTAGTTGCAAGTTGTGACTTAGCTTATAGTACTAATGATGCAATCTTTGCAACGCCGGGTGTTAATATTGGATTGTTTTGTAGCACACCTATGGTTGCAGTAAGTAGAAAAGTTACAAGAAAAAGAATGATGAAAATGCTTCTTACAGGAGAACCAATTAAAGCAAACTATGCTAAAGAAGTTGGCTTAATAAATGATCATTTTTCAAAAAAGAATTTAAACAAAGAAGTTATGAAAATTGCTAAAACAATTTCTTCAAAATCAAATTTAACAATTAAAATTGGAAAACAAGCTTTCTATAAGCAGTTAGAGATGCCATTAAAAAAAGCTTATGATTTCACTGCAAAAATGATGACACTTAATATGATGTCAATTGATGCTAAAGAAGGTATTCAGGCATTTTTAGAAAAAAGAAAACCTAAATGGAAAAATAGATAATGACCGACGATCAGATTAAAAATATTTTAGAAAAGTCAAAAACAATCGCAATGATTGGTATTAGCTCAGAAAAAAAAGGTGAAGATCCAAAAAATTTAAAAAGAAAACCTGCAAATGTAGTGATGAAATATATGCAAGATTTTGGTTACAAAGTGTATCCAATCAATCCTTTTGCAGAAGGTGAAATAGTCAATAATGAAAAAGTATTAGCTGACTTAAAAAATGTTCCAGAAAAAATTGATATTGTTGACGTATTCAGACCTTCAAAAGAAACACCAGGCATTGCACAACAAGCTAAAGAAATCGGATCAAAAGTTTTATGGTTGCAATATGGAATTCATAGTGACGAAGCAAAAGCAATTGCTGAAAGTTCTAATATGGAATTTATATCTAATAGATGTATTAAGCAGGAATATCAAAAGATTTTCCAAAAATCTAATCCTGTTTTTCCAGCACTGAAAAATTAGTGAAAAAGTTTTTATTGATAAGTTTTATTTTTTTTTTAGCAACAAATGTTGTTAAATCTGAAATATCAAAAGCTTATTTTGCAGGAGGATGTTTTTGGTGTATGGAAGAGGTTTTTGAAAAGACAGAAGGAGTGATTGAAGTAGTATCAGGATACTCAGGTGGAACCTCAAAAAATCCTACTTATAAAGAAGTTACATATGGTGACACAGGACATTTCGAGGTTGTTGAAGTTGTTTATAATAAATCAAAAATAAATTTTGAAAATCTAGCAAATATTTTTTGGAAAAATATCGATCCTTTCGATAAGGCAGGTCAGTTTTGTGATAAAGGATACAGTTATAGATCTGTTGCGTTTTATACAAATAATGATGAAAAAAAACTTATAGATGATGATATTCAAGAAATTGAGAAAAAATTTAATCAAAAAGTAGTTACATATGTAAGGAAATTTGAAATATTTTATAAAGCAGAGGAACATCATCAAGATTATTATAAAGAGAAATTTTTAAATTATTTGTTATATAAAGAGGGATGTGGAAGACAAAGAAAATTAGATAATATTTGGCAATGAAAAATATTTTTTTAGTATATGGACATTATAATGATAATTCATTTAATGCAGCGATAAGAGAAACATTTTTAGAAGAAGCAAAACAAAAAGGATTTTCCGTAGATTGTGTAGATCTATACAAAGAAAAATTCGACCCAGTATTTGCAGGTGAAAAACCAGATGACACAGTCTTAGATCACCAAAAGCGAATTGAAAAATCAAATATAATTGTTTTGATTGCACCTATTTGGAATTTTAGAATGCCAGCAATTGTTGAGGGATGGATAGACAAAGTTTTATCTCCACCTTGGGCATTTAGATTTAAAAAAATTATTGGTAATTATGGATATCCTATTGGAAACTTAAAAGGAAAAAGAGCAGTAGTATTTTGTACTTATGGATCACCTCAATTTGCAATTAGAACTTTTTTTTTAAATATGCCAACTAAAAGATTAAGACGAGGTGTATTTAATATATGTGGGATAACTAATGTAATATATAAAAGGTATTTTGCAGTTCCTTTTGTTTCTGACCAAAAGAGGAAAAAATTTTTAGAAGATGTTAGAAAAACTGTAAGAAGTTTATAAATAATCTATCTTGCGTACTCGACAAATTTCTTAAGAGATTTATTTATAAAACTTTCATAAGAAATAGATTGATTTTTTGAATTTATTCCATTTAAAAATGATTTAGACATTTTAAAATCGTAAGAGGGCTCAAAAAAGAAAGGTACTGAAATTCTTTCTGATTTATTCCAAAGAACTCTATGATTTGTAGCCTTAAACTTTCCTTTACTTAGATATTCTAAGGCTCTTCCAGTATTAACAACTAGAGCATTTTTATTAAAAGGTACATCATACCATTTCTTGTTTTTTCTATTTTGAACTTGTAGTCCTCCTACTTTATCTTGATATAAAACTGTAAATATCCCGCTGTCCACATGTGTTTCACAACCCAATGCAATACCGTCTTGTTTAGAGATTTCCACAGGTTTACTTTGAATTGGATAAAAATTAAATCTCAAAGTACTCAGTGTTTTAAATCTTGAAAAAGCTTTACCGGATAGCAAAGGATCTTTTTTGTATAGTTTGATAATACTTTTGAAAAGTAATTCGCTTAATAAATAAATATCATCATAATAGTTTGATAAATGATTTATCGAATCTTTTTGGAAACATTTTTCCAACTCTAAGCATTCTATATATTGATTTTTAATTTTCTGTGAAAAATTTTCTGATACTCTTAAGTCTCCAATATCCAAACCTTCTTTTCCATTTACGTCACTTGGAAAGTAGCCTCTATAAAAGTTTTTATTTTTTTTATTCCATTTATTTGGAGAAAGTTTAATTTTTTCTTTTTTGTTAAGTTTAAAAAATTTTTCTCCAATTTTTACAATTTTTTTAATTTTTTTATGATCAATACCGTGACCAATAACTTGAAAAAAACCAACCTCAACACAAGCTTTCTCAATCTTTTTAATGATCTTCAGAGATTCTTTGGAACCCAGATCTTTACTAACTAATGATGAAATATTTATAGTTGGTATATAGTTTTGTTTCATTATCTGTTTGGTGTATCTGTTGCTATCATCTGACCTCTTACTTTTTCTCTAAAGTAAATATAGAACCCAGCTGCAATAATGATTGCTGCACCTAAAAAAGTTCTAGGCACTGGAATAGTTTCGAAAAGAATATAACCAGCTAGCATAGCCCAAACAATATATGAGTATTCAAACAATGATACAATTGATGGAGATGCAATACTGTAAGCCGAGAAAACACAAAAGAATGATATAGATGCAACAATCCCCATAACAAGAACGTATGGCCATGAAGCTGAAGGATTAGTAAACCACTCTCTTACAATAAATTGCATTGTTGGATCTGTAAAAGTATTAAATTTTCCATCCCCAGTTATTAAAAATATCATCAAACCTGCAAACGTTGCAAAAATATAAAGCCAAGTCATCTGAGTATAAATACTATCTTTGTCAGATGTATATTTTGTTATTGTCATTGAACATGAGTAGCAAATAGCACAAGCAACTGGTGCTAATTTAAAATAATCAAAGTCTTCCCAGTTTGGGTCTAAAACTATTATTACACCAATAAATCCAACTACAATCGCAGACCATCTTCTTATACCAATTTGCTCTTTTAGAAAAAATTTAGCAAACATTGACATAAAAAAAGGACAGGAGAAGAAAAGTGCACTCGTCATAGCAAGTGTCATAAAAGTTAAAGATATATAAAAAAAACTAAATCCAAAAAAGAAACAGATTACTCTTAAAAGAGTTAAAAAAGGGTAGTGTGTTTTTAAAGTAATATGTTTTTTTGTTATTATTACAAATGCCAAAAGTATAGTTGCTTGGATTAGTGTTCTACCAAGGTATAATTCAAATAACGCGATATCTTCGAAAATAAATTTAATTAATGAGTCCTGAATGGAAAAAAAGGCCATACCAGTCATTATAAAAAAAATACCTTTTGTATTATTATTTGCTTCCATGTTCTGTACCTACAACAAAAAACTTATCTTTTTAATTTGAAAAGAATGAAACTATTTTTTTAGTTTATTTGAGAATATTAGATTTTCGCTCTTGAAGGAATGTTTATTTTCACTGATGAATTTTGCCATAAGGTCTACTTTTTCTTTTTCAAATTCAGCAACTTTTCTCTCTTTTAAATCAACGTAAAGGGCTAAAACTTCAATTGTTGATGCTAAATATTTTTTTTCTTTATGTACCATTTCAAACTTGTACTGTATTCTTTTTTTATCGTGGTCAAAGTGTATAAGGTTTAATTCAACTTCATCCCCTTCAATCAATTCTTGGTTGTATGTAATATGTGACTCAACTACCATTGTACTTTTATTAGTTTCTAAAGCAGATTTTTCACCCATATCAAGTTTTGTCATTAAAGTTTCCGCTGCATTTTGATCAAAAATTAAAATGTAATAAGCCACATTCATATGACCATTATAGTCAGTCCACTCTTTTTTAATTTTTGCTGTCGAAATTTTTATTGTCATTAAATAATTATTACCTCAAAATTAATTACAGATCTAATGTAATCTAATAGCATCTCCATCGACACCGATTACTTGTCCAGACACTCTTGCTGCATCATCAGAAATCAAAAAGCCACACATTTTCCCAATATCGCTCTCATAAATCCAACAATTCATGGATGCCATTGATATAAATTCTTTTTCAATAGATTTTTTTGAAATTTTTAAAAGTTTTGCTTTATCTTTCGCAACTCTAATCATTCTGTCACCTTTTATTGTTCCTGGGCATAACGCATTCACACGTATTTTAAATTTACCAAGCTCCATAGATAAAGTTTTTGTCATTCCTACAATTGCCCATTTACTTGCAGCATAAGGTGATCTTAAAGGGAAGCCCATTATTCCAGCGCCTGATGAAATATTTATAATTGATCCACCCTTATTTTTTTTTAACATTGGTATTGCTAGTCTAGTGAAATAATAATGACTAAATACATTTACTCTCATTGTATTTTCCCAATCGTCCGTTGATATATTTTCTAATGTTGCAGTTGGACCTGCTATACCAACGTTATTAATCAGGCAATCAATTTTGGATGTCTTTTTCTTTATTTTTTCAAATAATTCATTTACTTGGTACTCGTCTGAAGCATCGCAATTAAAAACAAAGAGTTTTTTATTTATTTTTGAATTTTTTTTTAATTTATTGATATATTTTTCATTTATATCACTTACAAATACTGTTGCACCTCTATCTAAACAAACTTTAACTGTGGCTAAACCAATTCCAGATGCTCCAGCTGATATTATGATTTTTTTGTTTTTTAAAGTTTGATTTGCCATAATAAAAAAAAGGCCCTTTTGTAAAAAAGGGCCTTTGATTTTAATTATTTAAAAAGTATTATTTTAGCCAAGGCTTCCATTTATCTGGATTGTTGTCTAACCACTCTTTAACAACTTCTTTTACAGGTCTTTTCTTAATATCAACTTCAACTAACATTTTAGCTTGATCAATATTTTGTAAAGACATGTTTTCGAAGAATTTTTTAGCATCAGCATGTTCAGCTTTTGCAAAAGTAGCTGGATTACCATAATTCATTGTATAATCCTTAGCCCAACCAGTTGCTGGCCAACCTTTTGTTCCACAGTCTTTCCAGTTGTTTGCTTCAGTAAACGTATCTGGGTCGCAAACTTTGTGGTCTGGAAGTTGAACTCCTACCATCTCATACTCACCAAAAAACCAATGTGGTGACCATAGGTATAATAAGAAAGGTTCTTTTCTCATATAAGCTGCTTTTGCTTCAGCAATAGCTGCTGCTTCTGTACCAAGTTCATCAGCTTGGAAATCAATTCCTAAAAGATCAAGTCTTTTTTGGTCATGACAATTCCAACCAGCTACCGGACAACCAATAAGTCTACCTTTGCTTCCAGTTTCAATAGTTGCAAATTTTGCTTTATGTTTATTTAGGTCTTTCCAAGTTTTAATACCTAGTTCATCAGCTGCATATTTTGGTATCCAGTAGTCTGACATACCAATTATTCCTGCTGTTCCAAGTAAATCTACGCTTCCATCTCCGCTGTAAGATCCTACGACTTTACCCTCGTAAATTAGATCTTCATTTAACATCACAGAGTCTGCTTCAGCATAACTTGGCCAACTTTCACAAGCAAAATCAAGTTCGCCTGCTGCAATTGCTTCCCATAAACCAGTTCCTGATGGAAATACCGTTTGCTTAATTTTATATCCATATTCTCTTTCAAGAATTGCTACAGCAACTTCGCAAGTGATTATACCACCCGTCCAGTCAGCAATAGCTGCGTGTAGTCTTTTAGCATTAGCTTGCCCTAAACTACCCACTAATAGCACCAATGATAAAAATAGTGCCGATATTGTTTTTGATAATTTCATTATTTTCCCTCCAATGAATTAATTAAAAGCTTATTTTAGTTCAAAAGTTACATAAATGTAAACCCCTCGAAAAAACGCACTAATTACTTGCAATATATAGAGTGAATCTAAAGACCCAATGCTTCTCTTTGTTTTCTTGTCCAAGCCAGAGTAATTCTGTCTATTATTATTGCTAAAAGAACAATACCAATCCCTGCGGCGAGACCTCTGCCAGTATCAGATCTGGCTAATCCATTAAATACCTCTAACCCAAGACCCTTACCACCAATTAATGGTGTAACTATTTGCATTGCAAAGGCCATTATTACTGTTTGGTTAAAGCCTATAACTAAACTTGGAACCGCTAAAGGAAACTTTATTTTTTTTAAAGTTTGAATTAACGTTCCACCAAACGATCTTGATACTTCTGAATAAGTTCCTGATACTTGTGTTAAACCCAAACAAGTTAATCTTACTATAGGTGGTATCGAGTAAATAACAGTAGCTAAAACAGCAGAAACAATTCCACCACCAAAAAACATTAGAACTGGTATTAGATAACAGAAATAAGGAAGAGTTTGCATTGCATCTAATACAACGTTTTGAATATTCCTAAATCTTTCACTATATGATGCTATTATTCCTAAAGGTACTCCAACAACAAAACATAAAGCAACTGAAACTAAAACAGATGATAGAGTAATCATTGATTGAGACCAGATTCCACAGGCACCAATAAAAAGCAACAATATAGCAGTAATGATTGCAAATCTTACTCCAACGGTAATGTAGCCTAACGCAACAAATACAGCCATAGTGTACCACCAAGGTATATGAGTTAAGAAAACATCTAATGGACGCAATAAATTAAGATAAACAAAAGCCCGTAAACTTTTTGTAAAAGCAATAAAACCTGGATTGACAGTTAAACTTTCTACTGCATTTGTAATTGGTTGTCTTATAGATAGTTTCCATTCTTCAGGAAAAGAACCAAAGCTAATTAAATATGTATCGATTAAACTAATTAGAAAAAAAACTATAAATGACGGTATTATATAATATCGTTTACTAATAAATTCTTTAATATCATTTGCAGTTCTTTTATTAAATATTGAAAATAAAAATTGAAAAAAATACGCAATTAAACTAGTTACAAATAAACAGACATATTTAATTACATCGTGAGAAATTTTTAAAGGTTGCTCTATAATTCTTGCTAACCAATATTTAGCCCAACTTTGTGGTAAAAAATAAAATTTCTGTACATCATCTGGAATTCTTTCTTCAGTTTTACTGAACGACATACTGAACCTATCAAACATAATTGCCATAAACAAAATACAAAGCCCACCTTCCATAGCCCATCCAACATCGAGTCTTCTAATAGCCTGCCAAACCTGTCCACCAATACCTTCAGCTCCAATGAAACATGCAAGAACAACGAGGGCCAGAGCCATCATAATTACCTGATTGATACCCATCATGATACTAGGCAATGATAAAGGAATTTTAATTTTAAATAAAAGCTGTAATTTATTCGAGCCGAATGCAGTTGCACTTTCTATAGTTTGAGCAGGAACTTGTCGTATACCTGAATTTGTTAATCTTATAATTGGAGGCATTCCATAAATCATAGTTGCAAGAATTGCTGGTGCACCACCGATACCAAAAAAAAATAAAGCAGGAAATAAATATACAAAAGCTGGCATCACCTGCATGGTATCTAAAACTGGTTTCATAAAATTTTCAAACCGGTCACTTTGAGAACATAACACTCCAAGAATAAATCCAAAAAATACACAAAGTAAAACTGATAAACCCATTAAAGCAACAGTTTGAAGGGAAGGTTCCCACATACCTGTTGCACCCCAAAAATAAACTACAAACAATGAGTAGAGACCAAGTCTTAAACCACCTGCAATCAAACATGGTAAAAATATTATAGCAGCGATTAATAACCATGGAGAATCAAGTAAAAAATCTTCTACAAAATAATAGCAAGCCTTAATATATCCAGCTACAATTTTGGTCATCCATCTGTAGTTTTTTTTTAAAAAATCTTCTCCCTCATTTACCCATGCAGTAAAAGTAAATTGATCTGTTACATACTTTGGAAACTTTGATGGGCCTTCATTTTGAGTAGAAAGCCATAAAGCAACTAAAAATACTAAGCCAACTATTAAATAAGTTATGATATTTTTTGATTGGCTTGATTTTTTTATAATTTCAGTGCTGGTAGACATATTTATAAAATTAGAATAATTAAATTTACTTTTAAAGCAAAATATTGTCTATTTTGACAATAAATTATAATTTTAAGCATGAATAAAGACCAAAAAATCACCTGCTCAAACATTTGGAAGTTGTTTGGACCAGATGAAAAAAGAATTATAAAGAATTTAGATAAAAGTCTATCCATTAAAGAAGTACAAGAAAAAACAGGGCACGTTGTAGCTGTAAAAGATGTAAGTTTTTCAATTCAAAAAGGAGAAACTTTTGTGGTGATGGGTCTCTCCGGTAGTGGAAAATCAACATTGGTAAGATGCATTTCAAGATTAATTGAACCCACATCAGGTACTGTAAAAATGGATGATGTTGATGTTACTAAAATGAGTTCAAAAGATTTATTAGAATTAAGAAGAAATAAAATGAGCATGGTCTTCCAGCATTTTGGACTTTTTCCACATAGAACAGTTGTAGAAAATATTGGGTACGGATTAGAAGTTAGAGGTACAAAAAAAGAAATAAGATTGGAAAAATCCATGGAAGTTTTAAAAATGGTTGGATTAGATGGGTGGCAAAATAATTATCCTAGAGAGCTATCAGGAGGTATGCAACAAAGAGTTGGATTAGCAAGAGCACTTGCAGTTGA
>ENA-OSEY01001500-OSEY01001500.1-marine-metagenome-genome-assembly--contig:-NODE-1500-length-16081-cov-8.044676_pt1 | contig 16081 bp, 14 predicted proteins | sample MGYA00248465_ERZ534230 | MGnify/ENA primary metagenome ERZ534230 (study PRJEB26409, sample SAMN06344110) | marine metagenome | isolation source: Sea water from surface | place: Atlantic Ocean:Southern...
ATTTACTACCAGCAAGAAAGAAGAGAGAGGTAATATTTTTACCAAGATCTCAGAAAAATTAAACATTCCCTTGATTTATGTAAATCAAACTGGCGGGCAGGATGAACTGGTTTTTGATGGCACGTCCTCGGTAGTCAATAAGCAAGGGGATGTAACTTTTGAACTTAAAAGCTTTGCAACTGACTCTATTCAATTTAGTCATGAAGAAATAAACAAAAGTTCAATCAAAGAAAAAACATCTAACAGATTGAAAGATCTTTATGATTCATTAGTTCTGGCTACAAAAGACTACGTAGAAAAAAATAACTTCAAAGGCGTGCTAATTGGTTCATCCGGCGGCATTGACTCTGCTTTGACAGCAACGATTGCAACAGATGCCCTTGGTTCAGATAAAGTTAGAACGATTATGATGCCTTTTAAATATACTGCAGACATCAGTATCAATGATGCCGCGCTTTTGGCAAAGAATTTAAAAATTAGTCATCAAGAAATCCCGATAGAGATGGTTTATGACGCTCATATGAGCAAGCTCTCTGAAATTTTTAACAATAAAAAAATTGATAAAACCGAAGAAAATTTGCAGTCAAGAATCAGAGGAGTGACTCTGATGGCAATTTCAAATAAAGACGGTTTATTAGTTCTCACAACAGGAAATAAAAGTGAAACTGCAGTTGGCTACTCGACGTTATACGGTGACACTGCAGGTGGATTCGCAGTTTTAAAAGATGTGTCAAAGACTTTGGTTTATGAACTATCAAAATATAGAAATGGATTAAATGAAGTGATTCCAGAAAGAATCATTACAAGACCCCCAAGCGCTGAACTAGCTCCAGATCAAAAAGATTCTGATTCCCTGCCAGATTATGAAATATTGGATCCAATAATAGAGCTCTACGTAGAAAAGGATTTTTCCGTAAAAGAGATAATTCAAGAAGGTTTTGATGAGAAGACTGTAGAAAAAATAATCGGACTTATTGATTTCAATGAGTACAAAAGAAGGCAGGCTCCATTGGGAGTGAAAATATCCGATAGAAATTTTGACAAGGGTAGAAGATATCCTATTACCAATTCATGGAAACCCAATATATAGGGTTATAGTAAGAAAAAATCACTACATTTTGTGCTTTTGAAGGCAATTGAGCTATAATTCGCTCAAAACAGCTGTGGATACAATAAAAGACATCAATAAAGCTGAACAACAAGAATTGCCTCTAAAATTGCAAGGCGAGAATATATCTGACCTTCCCGAAGATTTATACATCCCACCTAATTCTCTAAGAATATTTTTAGATTCATTTGAAGGCCCGTTAGACCTCCTTTTGTATTTTATTAAAAAGCAGAACCTTGATATTGCCAACATAGATGTTTCTTTGATTACTGATCAATACATTTCATACATAAACCTCATGGAAGAACTTCAGTTTGATTTGGCTGGAGAATACCTAGTCATGTCTGCTTATCTTGCAGAGATAAAATCTAGGATTTTGCTACCTTCGCTATCTGAAGATGATGAGATGGAGGACGATCCAAGATCAGAATTAATTAGAAGACTTCAAGAATACGAGAGATATAAAAAAGCATCTGAAAGCTTAAATGATATTCCAATGGTAAACAGAGATTTTTATCTCGCTAGTGCAGCAAAACCTGAATTTGAAGCATCAAAAGAAAAACCAAAAATTACCGGAGAAGACTTAGTGCTTATTTTTAATGAGCTTAAAGAAAGAATAAGTCTTAATAAAAGTCATGTTATTGATTTTGAAGAACTTTCAACAAGAGAAAGGATGACCGAAATTCTTGAATTACTCCAACAAAGTGACTTGATAGCTTTCAATGATTTGATAAAGAAGTCAGAAGGAAAGATGGGCGTTGCAGTTGTCTTGTTAGCAATCATGGAGTTGCTTAAAGATTCACTAATAAAAGGGATTCAAAACGAACCTTTCGGAAAAATCCATCTTTCAAAAAAAATTACAGGCGTCCACTAAATGAATACGATCACACTTTCAAAAATTATTGAGGCGATACTTCTATCGTCTGGCAGACCTTTAAGCGAAAAAGAGATCACTAACCTATTCGACGAAGAAGAAAAACCATCTCATTCAGAATTTAAAGATGCTTTAGATTTGATTGAGCAAAATTCTCAAAATAATTCTTTTACTTTATCTAGGGTTGCAAGTGGATTTAGACTTCAGGTTGATCAAGCTTATGCCCCTTACATTGCTAAAATTTGGCAAGAGAAGAATCAAAGATATTCCAGAGCGTTAATGGAGACGATAACTTTGATAGCCTACAAGCAGCCCATAACAAGAAGCGAGATAGAGGAAGTTAGAGGAGTTTCAGTAAGCAGTAATTTAATTAAGAATTTATTTGAAAAGGGATGGATTAAAGTTGTCGGTATTAGAGATGTTCCTGGAAAACCAAGTTTGCTAGGGACTACAAAAGAGTTTCTTGATGACTTAGGGCTCAAGAAACTATCGGATTTGCCTTCTTTACCTGAAATAAATATTTCTACTGAATCTACCATGCCATTACCTTTGGAGGATCCAGACCAAAATTCCATTGAGGGAAATGAGATAATCCAGTGAAAGAAAGAATCCAAAAGGTTCTTTCCGATTCAGGCATCGCATCTCGACGGCAGATAGAAAAGTTCATTCAAGAAAAAAGAATCTTTGTTGGTGACAGACTCGCCAAACTTGGAGAGAAAATTTCAAGAGAAGATCAAATTTTCCTTGATGGAAAAAAAATTACTCTAAATGTAAATAATAAGTTAAGAATATTAGCTTTAAATAAACCTGAAGGTTTTGAATGCACTAGATCAGAAAAAAGCCCTAAGAAAAAAATATTTGATTTGTTGCCACCTGAAAAAAACTTCAGATGGATATCAGTAGGTAGATTGGACTTAAACACCTCAGGCCTTCTTTTGCTTACAAATAATGGGCAAGTTGCCAATCAGCTGATGCATCCCTCATCAATGCTTGATAGAGAATACATTGCTCGTATAAGGGGAGAAGTTGAACCAGCTGATATAGATAAATTAAAAAAAGGTATTCAAATTGATGGAAATAGAATGAAATTCAATGATTTAGTTGAAGGCAGGATAACCAAATCCCACTCTTGGTTTGCTCTTGTTATACAAGAGGGAAAAAATAGAGAAGTCAGAAAGCTATGGAATGCATTAGGCTACGAAGTAAGTCGCCTCAAGAGAGTAAGATACGCAAATATTTTTTTACCCTCAACGTTAAAGCAGGGCTCCTATAAGGAACTGAGCCAAAAAGAAATTGATAACTTAATCAAGAATCTCTCTTAGGGATTTAATTTTAACAACATCGTTTAAATCCTCATCTTTAATGGAGTTATTATGATAGCCATATTCTGCAAATATAAATGAGGTTTTCGCACGTTTTGATGCCTCAAAATCTTTGAAATGGTCTCCAAAAAAAAGAGTATTTTCAGGAGAACAATTTAACTTCTTCATGGCTAAATTTATACCGCTTGGATCGGGTTTTCGTCTGTTCTCAACATCTTCTGGAGAGATAACTATATCTGCCATTTCATCCCATTTATAAAAATTTGAGATTTTATCAGTGAGGAATTTAGGTTTATTTGTAACTATCCCCCACTTTTTATTATTATCTTTGATGAATTTTATAAGTTCTTCAAAGCCTCCAAATGTTACGGAGTCAGTGCATATTTTTTCGTACTCCTCAATAAGCTCTTTCCTTAGACTTTCGAAATTAGCATGATTATCTGAAATTGAGAATCCAAGTGAAATCAAGGCTCCAGCACCCTCAGAAACAATTTGTCTTACAGATGAAAATTCTTTTTCAATTAACTTCTTTTGCTGAAGCAAAAAATTAAGAGACACATGAAATTCTTTAGCAGTATCCAGAATGGTGCCATCCAAATCAAAGAGGTACAGGTCTATATCACTGTGGTTTATGAGCATGAACTAAATAGTTAACTGTAACATCATCACCTAACCAATAGTTGCCTGAAAGTGGGTTGTAGCTCATTCCAATGATTTCTTTAACTTCTAAACCCGACCTTGTCATAAAACCATGAAGTTCTGATGGTTTTATGAACTTGTTAAAATCATGAGTGCCTTTGGGTAATAAATTAAGAATGTATTCAGCACCAATAATTGCAAAAAGAAAGGATTTTGGATTTCTATTGATAGTTGAAAAAAACACTTCGCCGCCCGGTTTACATAAATCTGAGCAAGTCTTAACGAGCAATTCAGGATCGGGAACATGTTCTATAGCTTCAAGACAAGAAACGATATCAAAAGCTTTCTTTTCAACAAGCAAGCTTTCAGCTTCTCCAAGAATATAGCTTATGTCTTTGTTGCTTTTTGAAGCATGAAGTTTCGCTGTTTCTATTGCGACTTCTGATATATCAACTCCTGTGACTTGCGCTCCAAAATCGTACAAAGCTTCTGTTAATAATCCGCCACCACAAGCAACATCAAGAACCTCTAAATTATTTACGTTTTTTTTGTCATTAATATAATTTGAACGTAGAGGATTAATTTTATGTAGAGGTGCAAATTTTCCAGAAGGATCCCACCACTCTTCTGCTATTTTATTAAACTTATCTTTTTCTGCTTGATCGATATTCATATTTCTGACAATCTGAGTTCAGTATATTGAATTACATTGTAAAAAAAAGTTAAAGCTTCATTTATATTAAGCTTAATACTTTGTTTAAAATTAATTCTTATTTTTATTTAAAACTTGAAATGAAAATATTCTTTCCAAAGGAATCTGAAAAAGAAACGAGATCTGCTCTGGATCTTGCTTCTGCTAAGAGGTTGATCGATCTTGGAATAGAAGTTTCGTTTGAATCAGGAGTCACTCAAAAGATAGATATCGCAGATCAAGATTTAGAAGATATAGGATGCAAAAACGAATCTAGATCAGAGGGTTTATCTAATTCAGAAATTATTTCCTCAGTAAATCATTTGCCTTTATCAGACTTGGATTCAGTTTCTGAAAATACTTTAACTATAAGTTTTCTTGATGTGTTCAATGAGAAAGAATTTTTAGAGAAGCTAAAACAAAGAAAGATCATTTCTATCAGTATGGAATTAATTCCAAGAATCACAAGAGCTCAAAAAATGGATGCATTATCATCTCAAGCTAATTTAGCAGGGTATTCAGCAGTAATGTTGGCCTCATCTGAAATGAATAAAGCAATGCCAATGATGATGACAGCTGCAGGAACAATTTCTCCCGCAAGAGTTTTTGTAATTGGTGTTGGAGTTGCAGGACTTCAAGCTATGGCAACTGCAAAAAGACTTGGAGCTCGCGTTGAAGCATTTGATACCAGACCAGCAGTTGAAGAACAAGTGAAGTCTTTAGGAGCAAGATTTATAAAAATAGATATCGGTGAAACTGAAGAGACTGATCAAGGCTATGCAAAAGAATTAACAGAGAAACAATTAGAGTTACAAAGAGAAGGAATGAAAAAGGTTTGTGGATACTCAGATATTGTAATAACTACGGCACAAGTTTTTGGTAAGCCAGCTCCCAGAATTTTATCTGAAGATATGATCTCTAGCATGCAGCCAGGAAGCGTCATTGTTGATATGGCTGTCACCTCAGGTGGAAATGTCGAAGGTTCTGTCTTGGGTGAGACTGTGGAAAAAAATGGGGTGAAAATAATAGGACATGAAAATCTTCCAGGGTATGTTCCAGAACATTCCACTCAAGTATATGCAAGCAATATCTATAATTTAATTGAAGAGTTTTGGGATAAAGATGCAAAAAAACTCGAATTAGATGAATCAGATGAAATTTTAAAAAGCTGCATAGTCACAAAAGATGGTAATTTCATATCAGAAATTCTAAGGAGTTAATTTAATGGAAATGATGCTGCTACTGTTTGTCCTTGTCCTTTCAATATTTTTGGGTTTTGAGCTTATTAATAAGGTTCCATCTACTCTTCACACTCCTTTGATGTCAGGTGCTAATGCAATTTCTGGAATAACCCTTGTTGGAGCAATTTTATCTTCGGGGAGCGACTCTTCAAGTATTACTATTGCCTTAGGAACAGTAGCTGTTTTCTTGGCAAGTCTTAATGTTGTTGGCGGATATTTAGTCACAAATAGAATGCTTAGAATGTTTAAGAAAAAATGATTTTAGAAGCCTTTCAGAATAATACTTTTATCAACCTAAGTTACATCTTAGCTTCTGTCTTATTTATATTTGGTTTAAAAATGTTGAGCTCACCCGATACTGCTCAAAGAGGAAATTTTGTATCTTCTTTAGGGATGCTTCTTGCTGTGGTTGTGACTTTATTAAGCAAAGAAATAGTTTCATTTCAATTTATCTTGATAGGTCTTATTGGAGGCGGGGCAGTTGGAGCAATTGCCGCAATAAGAATAAAAATGACATCAATGCCCGAATTAGTTGCTTTATTGAATGGTTTCGGTGGAGCATCAAGCCTTCTGGTTGCCTCTGCAGAATTATTTGCTTTAACAACTTCTAATCTAGTTGCAATGATTGCAATAGGAATAGCAACTATCATCGGAGGGGTAACTTTCTCAGGAAGCTTAATAGCGTTTGGGAAACTTTCAGAAATTATGCCCGGCAAACCTTATTTGTTTATCGGTCAAAAAATCCTCACTGGATTAGTAATTTTATTACTTCTTCTATTACTTTTTCAGTTTTGTTCGGGTATTTTCTTTGCTGAAATTCTTTTTGGTTTTGATTGGATTAACCCGCAATATGCATTAATTCTTCTAATAGTATTATCTCTTTTACTAGGAATTTTATTAGCCATACCTATAGGTGGTGCTGATATGCCTGTAATCATTGCTCTTCTTAACAGTTATTCTGGCCTTGCTGCATGTGCAGCAGGATTTGTAATAGGGAACAATGTATTGATTGTTGCTGGTTCATTAGTAGGGGCGAGCGGATTGATCCTTACTAATATAATGTGTAAGGCAATGAACAGATCATTGCTTAATGTTCTTTTTGGAGGTTTTGGTGCGACTGACTCCTCCTCGTCTTCGGGTGAAGGAAAGGTTCAAGGTGATGTAAAGCCTATCAACATTGCAGATTCTTACCTCATATTAGAGGCTGCTTCATCGGTTCTTATCGTTCCTGGTTATGGGATGGCTGTTTCTCAAGCACAACACTCTGTAAGGGAGTTAGGAGAGTTGCTTCAAGATAATGGTTGTGAAGTTAAGTATGCAATTCATCCAGTTGCTGGCAGGATGCCAGGACATATGAATGTACTGTTAGCAGAAGCAAATGTTTCATACGATGTTCTTGTTGAGCCTCAAGATGTAAATCCTATTATGGATACCATAGATGTATGCATTGTCATTGGTGCAAATGATGTTGTGAATCCTGATGCTAGAGAGGACGAATCAAGCCCTATATATGGCATGCCCGTCATAGAGGTTGATAGAGCTAAAACAGTCTTTGTCCTAAAAAGATCCATGGCTTCTGGTTTCGCAGGAATAGAAAATAGTTTATTTTTTAAACAAAATACTCGTATGCTTTTTGGTGATGCAAAAGAGTCTGTAAGTGGCTTAGTTTCTGAGTTTAAGTCATAAAATAAACCCCTAAAAATACGTCAGAAATGCTATAATTTATTTAGTATTTTGAGCTTATTTTCTATTGATTTTTCTCAGTATCATTTCATTGAATGACAGACATTTTTGACGATAAAGATTCCACTATAAGTATTGAGGAAGAGCTCAAATCTTCCTATATGGATTACGCAATGAGCGTAATTGTAGGAAGAGCATTGCCTGATGCCAGAGATGGGCTTAAGCCAGTTCATAGAAGAACATTATTTGCCATGAATGTAGAAGGCAATGATTGGAATAGAGCTTATAAAAAGTCAGCAAGAATAGTTGGTAACGTCATAGGTAAATATCATCCTCATGGAGACGCTGCCGTCTATCACACGCTTGTTAGAATGGCGCAAGACTTTGCTCTTCGTTATACCTTAGTTGATGGCCAAGGAAATTTTGGATCTATGGATGGAGATCCGCCAGCAGCAATGAGATATACCGAAGTCAGACTTTCAAAAATTGCTCATGAACTACTTGCAGATTTAAATAAAGATACAGTTAATTTTGTGGAAAATTATGACGGCACTGAGTTAATGCCCGAAGTTCTTCCAACAAAAATCCCAAATCTTCTTGTTAACGGCTCTTCTGGAATTGCAGTAGGCATGGCTACAAACATGCTTCCTCATAATTTAACTGAGTCTATAGAAGCATGCTTGTTGCTTATTGATAATCCGGATGCTGATATTGATTCGCTTTTAGAGATTATTCCTGGTCCAGATTTTCCAACCGGCGGGTTCATTAATGGAAGAGCTGGCCTGATAGAAGCAGCAAAAACTGGCAAGGGCAGAGTCTATCTCAGAGCAAAAGCCGATATAGAAACTGATAAGAAAGATCGTAGCAAAATCATAGTTTCTGAAATTCCTTACCAAGTAGATAAATCAAGATTGGTAGAGAAAATTGCTGAACTTTCCAAAGAAAAAAGAATTGAGGGAATTTCTGAAATAAGGGATGAGTCTAATAAAGATGGCGTCAGAATAGTAATTGAAATTAGATCTGGTCAATCTCCAGAAGTTATTCTTAATAACTTATATGCATTGACTCCTTTGGAAAATGTCTACGGTATCAATAACGTAGCATTGATAAACAACGTCCCAAAACTTTTAAATTTAAAACAAATTCTTGAAGTATTTATTGATCATAGGAAAGAGGTAGTAACCAGAAGAACCAAATTTGATCTAGAAAAAGCAAAAAATAGATCTCATGTTCTCGAGGGACTTACCGTAGCTTTAGAAAACATAGATCCTGTTATAGATTTGATTAAAAAATCAAAGGATGGACAAGAAGCTAAGAAAAAATTGTTATCAAAATCATGGAAAGCCTCTAATGTGGTTAAGCTTCTCAAAGCATCTGGCGCTGATATATCCGGAAGTAAAAAAAATGATTTTGGATTGTCCGGAAATAAATACCAACTATCGGATCATCAGGCACAGGCAATATTAGATCTCAGACTTCAAAGACTTACTGGACTTGAACAGGAATCATTAAAAGAAGAGTATGCTGAAATATTAGATCAGATAAAAAAATTACAAGAAATTCTTTCTGATAAAAATAAGCTCATAAGCGTTATCAAAGAAGAGCTAAATGAGATTAAAGAAGAGTATGGAGATGCTAGAAAGACTCCTATCGAGGATAAGTTGGATCTGACTGATGAGGATTTGATCAAGCAGGAAGATATGGTTGTGACTATCTCCCACCTAGGCTATGCAAAAACTCAGTCTCTTGAAGTTTACAGATCTCAACGAAGAGGCGGTGTAGGTAAAACGGCTGCATCTGTTAAAGATGAGGATTTTGTAGAGCAGCTTATAGTTGCAAATACTCATTCAACGCTTTTATGTTTTTCTAATTTAGGCAAAGTATATTGGCTTAAGGTTTATCAAATCCCTGCAGCATCAAGAGTTGCCAAAGGTAGGCCGCTAATAAACTTAATAAATTTAGATGAAGGAGAGAGAATAACGAGTTTATTGAATGTTGAATCGTTTGAAGAGCCAGGATTTGTTTTTATGGCAACGAAAAAAGGCGTGGTAAAGAAAACTTCTTTAGATGAATTTAAAAGACAATGGAAAGTTGGAAAAAAAGCTATAAAACTTGATCCTGATGATGAATTAGTAGGCTCAACTTTAACCGATGGAGAAAAATTCATCATGCTAGTTTCTCAATCTGGTAAAGCAGTTTTTTTTGATGAAAAGGAAGCTAGATCAATGGGAAGGGCTGCTAGGGGAGTTAAAGGAATCAATTTGGGGAAAGATGATCAGGTCATATCTCTTCTTGTTCCCGAGAAAGAAAATACAATCTTCACTGTTTCTGAAAACGGTTATGGGAAAAGAACAAACGTCGATGACTTCAGAAAAACTAGGAGAGGAGCAAAAGGTGTTATCGCAATGCAAACCTCCGATAGGAATGGATTACTTATTGGCGCAAACCAGGTTATCGAAGACCAAGAAATAATGTTGATAAGTAACAAAGGTACCTTAGTCAGAACTAAAGTTGATCAAATTAACGTTATCGGAAGAAATACTCAAGGAGTAACTGTTATAAAACTTAAAGACTCAGAAAAGCTTGTGGGACTGGCTTCTATAATTGAAGATACAGATGACTAGGGCATTTAATTTTTGTGCAGGTCCAGCTGCTCTTCCTGAAGAAGTCTTGAAGGAGTTACAAGAAGAAACTTTAGATTATAAAAATCATGGTTTAGCGGTTATGGAAATGAGCCATAGAAGTAAAGAGTTTGTATCCATAGCGGAGCAAGCAAAACATGATTTCATTGATTTATTATCTATACCTGATGAGTACGATGTTTTATTTATTCAAGGAGGCGCCAGTCTACAATTTTCAATGATTCCAATGAATCTCGGAAATAAGAACCAAAAAGTAGATTATTTAGAAGTCGGATCGTGGTCTAAAAAAGCTATAGCTGAAGCTAAGAAATTTCATGACGTTAATATAGCCGCATCTTCAAAAGATATTTCATTCAAAAAATATCCTTCAATAAATGATTGGAATATTTCAGATGATTCCTCCTACATACATATGGTGATGAATGAGACAATTGAAGGAGTTGCTTGCAGGTCGTTAGATAATTTACCAGAAAAAGTAATAGTTTCGGACTGTTCTTCCAACATACTCTCTGAGCCACTAGATGTAAAAAAGTTTGGACTCATTTATGCGGGCGCTCAAAAAAATATTGGCCCAGCTGGGTTAGCAATTGTAATTATTCGAAAAGACTTAATTCAAAAAAGAGATGATCTTCCCGCTTTAATGAGTTATCAGACATATGCAGATTCAGAATCAATGTACAACACGCCTCCAACATTTGCTTGGTATCTTTCAGGTAAAGTTTTTTCTTGGCTTAAAAGGAATGGCGGCCTTAAATCAATTGAAGAAATTAATCTGAGAAAAGCAAAAAAACTATATGATTACATAGACAACAGTGATTTTTACTACAACGATGTATCTATCGAGAGTAGGTCTATCATGAATGTTCCATTCTTATTGAACGATGATTCCCTAAATGATTCATTTCTCAAAGATAGCGAAAAGGAAGGTTTACTGAATCTTGCTGGTCATAGATCAGTTGGAGGGATGAGAGCTAGCATATACAATGCTGTGCCAGAAGAAGCTATAGATGCTCTAGTTTCTTTTATGGATGTATTTGCAAATAAGTATGGCTAACTCAAAATTAGAAAAATCATTAGGTTTAATTCGTAAGAAAATTGATTTAATTGATGACCAAATGCTCTCTTTACTTGAAGATAGGGTCTCTTTGGTTATTGATGCTGAGAATTTAAAAAAAAATACATCGAAAGGCCCTTTTTATCGTCCAGATAGAGAGAAAGAAATTATTAGGCGTTTACAATCTTTGAATAACTCGCCGCTAGAGGATAATAAAATCCGAACAATTTTTCAGGATATTATATCGGCCTGTTTTTCAACAGCATTTGAAATTAAGGTTGCATATTTGGGGCCTGAAGGTTCATTTTCAGAAAAAGCTGCAAAAAAACATTTCGGGTCTTCTACAAATTTTGTTTCCTGCGGATCTATCCGAGAAATTATAGATTCAGTTGAAGATAATTCAGAATATTACGGCGTTTTGCCAATTGAAAACTCAACTGAAGGCCTTGTTAATTCGACTTTAGATGAAATCATTGAAAGTAATCTTAAGATTTGCAGCGAGATAAGCATTCCAATTAATTTAAGCCTTTTATCAAAGAAAAACATTGCTCTTTCAAGTATTAAAACTATCTTCGCGCACAGTCAGGCTTTTGCACAGTCCCAATCTTGGTTGAATAAAAATTTACCCAAAGTTATAAAAAAAGATGCGACAAGTAATTCTCAAGGAGTAATGCAGTCAAAAAGAACAAATTATTCCGCTGCTATAGCTTCTATTGAGGCTGCAAAAAAGTATGACATGAAAGTTTTAAAGCGAAATATTCAAGATTATAAAAATAATAAAACAAGATTTATCATTGTCGGAAATCATGACGTCTCAGCTACAAAAGAGGATAAAACTAGCGTAAGCATAATAACAAAAAATAAGTCTGGAGCACTTTCAGATATCTTAGAAAAGTTTAAAGAACAAAAAATCAATCTTACAAACATTCAATCGAGACCAACCAAAAAGAACAACTGGGAGTATATGTTTTTTATAGAATTGGACGGTCACAAGACTGATAAGAATGTAGACATTGCCTTAAAAAAAATATCACGACTTTCACTAAATTTAAAAGTTTTGGGATCCTATCCCAAAGGAATTTAATGAAAAAGACATTTCCCGAAGATAGAGTAAATCTCGGCGTAAATAAGATAACTCCTTATCAACCTGGAAAATCATCCGATAGCTTAAACATAAGCAAAGAAAAGCTGATAAAGCTTGCAAGCAACGAGAATCCTATAGGTCCTAGTAAGTTAGCTACCAAAGCAATTAGTCATATTGTTGAAGAAGCGCATAGATATCCTGATGGAAATGGCACGAAACTAAAACAAGAAATTTCAAAGTTAGAAAAAGTTCCACTTGATTGCATTACGTTAGGAAACGGATCCAATGATTTGATTGAGTTTTCAGCCAGAGCTTTTTTAACGAATGGAGATAATGCACTTTATTTTAAGCATGGATTTGCAATATATCCCCTTGCCATCCTAGCTACAGGAGCAGATTTAAGAGAGTTGCCTGTGACTGAGAATTATCATCAAGACTTAACTTCGGTAATTAATTTCGTTGATAAAAAATCTAAAGTAGTTTTCATAGCATCGCCAAATAATCCTACAGGATCAGCGAATACATTTTCTGAAATTGAAGCAATGTTAAATGATTTACCGAATGATTTAATTGTCTTTCTCGATCAGGCTTACTTTGAATATATTGAAGATGAACAATACAAATTACCTTTTGATTTAATCGATAAGTATCAAAATTTGATAATTTCCAGGAGTTTTTCAAAGGCTCACGGTCTTGCGGCTTATAGACTTGGTTACTGCATCTCATCTCAAAAAATTGCAGATTATTTAAATCGTGTTAGACAGCCATTCAATGTTAGTTCTTTTGCCCTTGAGGCGGGTATTGCATCTTTAAATGATAAGGAGCATTTAAGAAAATCTGTCGATTTAAACCAAAGAGAAAAAAATAAATTAATGCAATTCTTTAAAAAAGAAAATATTGAATATCTGCCCACTCAGGGTAATTTCTTTTCTTTTAGTTTGGATACAGATTCTGATGAAACCTTTGAAGCCTTTTTAAATGAAGGAATCATATTGAGATCACTCAAATCATACAATATGGATAGATTTGTAAGAGTAAGCATTGGTCAAGAATTTGAAAACGATGCTTTTATTGAAGCTGCAAAAAAGATTAAAGGTTCAAGGAATTGAAAGAACAAATACTAATATTCGGCTTAGGTCATATTGGAGGATCAATAGCTAAATCTCTTTGCAAACAGGGAATTAAAGTCTATGCAGAGGATTTGAGTAAAAAAACAATCACATATGCAATAAAAAATAAAATTATTAAAGGAACATTCTCAAATTTAGACCTTTCAAAACCCTATTCAGTTATTTTCTCAACTCCGCCAATTGTTACCAATAAATTAGTTAACGAAAATAAAGATCTCATTAAAAATGCTGTGTTATTTACTGAGACATCTAGCTCTAAAAATAAGATAAAAAAGAATGCTTTCATCAACAAAATTGAGAATGCTATTCTTTCACATCCAATTGCAGGGAACGAAGGAAGTGGGATAGATGCATCTGACATAAAACTTTTTGAAAACAAAATTTGTATTCTTTCCCCGTTGAAAATGACGTCAAAAAATTCAATTACAAAGGCCCAAAAATTATGGGAATCTTTAGGCTCTAATTGCATAAAAATGGACTTAAACTCTCACGATAAAATATTAGCAGCTACAAGCCACTTACCTCATGTAATTAGTTTTAGCTTAATGAGATATATCGAAAAATCCTCAAATATAAAGAATAAAGTCCTTATGGGAGGTGGACTAAAAGACTTCACTAGAATTTCTTCAAGTGACCCAGAAATGTGGAGTGATATTTTTGATCTAAATAAAAAGGAAATTTTAAATTCAATAAAAGGTTTTAAGAAAGAATTAGAGGTAATGGAAAAAAATATCTTAAACAGCCGCTCTAAAACTAAAAACTTAATTGCTGAATCCAATAAGGCAAGAAAAAAAATTATTGATTGAATGACTACATCATTAAAGTCATCAAAGAAAAATAATCTTTCAGGAGAGGTTGTTATTCCAGGTGATAAATCAATCTCGCACAGAGCAATCTTATTTGGACTTTTAAGCAAAGGAAAAACGCAAATTCACGGCTCACAAAATAGCGAAGATGTTCTTAATTCGCTTAACGTAGCTAGATTTCTTGGAATCAAAACCAAGGTTAAAAGCTCTGTCATTTTTCTTGATTCTCCTGGCATAGAAGGTTTGTCTGCTCCAACAAAAGATCTTTATTTTGGTAACTCTGGAACAGGTATGAGACTTTTTGCAGGATTCTTGAGCTCGTTAAACTTTTCATCCACATTAACCGGTGACGCCTCTCTTTCAAATCGGCCTATGATGAGAATCATTGACCCTTTGCAAAAAATGGGAGCAAAAATTTCCGCGACTAATAAAGAAAATCCTCCTCTTAAGATTAGTCCGTCAACTGGTTTAATAGGTATTACCTACAAAATGCCAATTGCAAGTGCTCAAGTAAAATCCTCAATTTTATTAGCAGGATTAAACGCGGAAGGTAAAACTCAGGTACAAGAAAAATATCCAACCAGAGACCATACAGAAAGGATGATGAAAACTTTTGAAGCTAATATTTCATTTTCAAAAGGGATTGTAGAAATTGAAAAGAGTGATTTAAAAACTCCAGGGCAGATTGAAGTTCCTGGGGATTTCTCATCAGCAGCCTTTTTCATAGGTGCATGCTTAATTTCAGAAAATTCTGAAATAAAAATTAAAAATGTTGGAATAAATAACACTAGAAAAGCTTTTCTTGACTGTCTTTTAGATATGAATGCAAATATTGATCTTGCAAATATTAGACAATTAGGAAACGAAGAAGTGGCTGATTTAGTCATAAAGTCATCGGACTTATTACCTGCAAAAATAATGGAAGATATCGTTCCTAATTTAATTGATGAGCTCCCATTATTTTTCTTGATTGCTAGCTTGATAGAAGGAGAATCAGAATTTAATGGTTTATCAGAATTGAAGCATAAAGAGAGCGACAGACTTTCAATCATGATCAATAACCTTCAAGAACTTGATGTTGAAGTCCATTTAAATAAGGATAGTCTAAAAATAATTGGTAAAAAGGATAGAATTTTTTCTGATGGAGTATTTGATTCGCATGGAGACCACAGAATCGCGATGACAATGTTAGTAGCAGGGCTGAGATCTTCTGGAGGCCTTATAGTGAAAAATGTAGATTGTATCAATACCTCTTTTCCAGAATTCATCGATCAGGCAAAAATGTTGGGGTTTAATTTTCAAAATGGATAAATTAATAACCATTGACGGACCTGGAGGCTCTGGCAAAGGAACAGTAGCTAAAATATTAGCTGCAAAATTAGGATGGAATATTTTAGATAGCGGAGCTCTATATAGGTTAATAGCCCTGATTTCTGAAAATATCAATAAAACTGATCCAGATTCAATTGGAAAAGAATTAAAAGATAAGAGTATCTTTTTTGAGCTTGTAAAAGATCAATACCATCTTTTTTTTGACGGTAAAGATGTAACAAACTTTATTAGAAGAGAGGAAATAGGGATAAAGGCTTCAGACTTGGCACATAATCAAAACATTCGAAACCTAATTAAAGACACTCAAAGGTCTTTTTACGATCCAAATGTAGGTTTAATTGCAGACGGAAGAGATATGGGATCAGTGGTTTTTCCTGAAGCTGAGATTAAAATTTATCTAGATGCATCAATCGAAGAGAGAGCAAAAAGACGTCAAATTCAGTTGAAAGAAAAGGGTATGGAGGTTAACATGCGC
>ENA-OSEY01001502-OSEY01001502.1-marine-metagenome-genome-assembly--contig:-NODE-1502-length-16061-cov-3.314377_pt1 | contig 16061 bp, 12 predicted proteins | sample MGYA00248465_ERZ534230 | MGnify/ENA primary metagenome ERZ534230 (study PRJEB26409, sample SAMN06344110) | marine metagenome | isolation source: Sea water from surface | place: Atlantic Ocean:Southern...
GTTATTACCAAACATGAAATTGTTTTAATAATTATTGGTGGAATTTTTGTCTTAGAAGCTATATCGGTAATAATTCAAGTATTTTCTTACAAACTTTTTGGTAAAAGAGTTTTCAAGATGGCGCCTATTCATCACCATTTTGAAAAAAAAGGTTGGTCGGAGTCAACTATTGTAATTAGATTTTGGATTATATCTTTTGTTTTAGCGATAATTGGTCTGGCGACACTCAAATTAAGGTAAACTTGTAAATGACGCTAAATAATAAAAATATAATTATTTATGGGCTAGGACAAAGTGGAATTTCTACATATAAAAAACTTAAAAATGATAATAATATTTTCATATGGGATGATAGTGTAAAAAAAAGGTTAGATTTAGAAAAAAACGGTTATATTTTTATAGATCCAATAAATTGGCCTTGGGATAAAATTGATTTATTAATTCCTTCACCTGGTATTGCAATAAATTACGGTATGAATTCATTTATCGTTAAAGAGTCAAAAAGAAGAAATATAGAAATCATAAATGATATTGAAATTTTTTACAGAGAATTAAAAAGTTTAGGCAAGAAAAAAATTATAGCTGTAACGGGAACAAACGGAAAATCAACTTTTGTTTCTATTCTATATGAGTTACTTAAAAATTCAGGTTTTAATGTATCTTTAGGTGGAAATATAGGTATTCCTGCATTAAATCTGAATGTTAAAAAATATGATCTTTTTATACTTGAGCTATCATCTTTTCAGTTGGAGTTAATAAGAGATTTTAAAGCTGATATTGCCGTATTGCTTAATATTAGTGAGGATCATGCAGAGAGATATCAAACATTTGATGAATATCAAAAGGCAAAAGCAAATATTTTTTTAAATCAAACAAATGATGATATTGCCATTATGGAAAAGGAATATCTACCAAATCAATTTTTAGATAAAATTAGTCCCTTACCAAAAAAAATATTTATCAACATGTCAAATTTTATCGATATAAAAGAAGAAAATTCACAAAATTTAATTATAAACAAAATTCTTCCTTTTTTATTAACTGTTACAGATATTTTGGGGGTTAATCGTGATTTTGTTATCAATAAATTGTCAAATTTTAAAAATCTTGATCATAGAGTTAATCCAATTTGTTCTATTAATGGTATAAATTTTATTGATGACTCTAAGGCAACAAATCCAGCGGCTGCAAATTTTGCAGCTTCTCAATTTGAAGATATTTATTGGATTCTTGGGGGTTTATCAAAAAATAATGATCTTAAAAAATTAGATTTCTTTAAGACAAATATTAGGAAAATATTCTTAATTGGCTCTTCAACAAAGAAACTTAGTAAAATAATACCACAAGGAGTAGATTTTGAGATTTCTGGAAGTCTCGAAAAAGCAACTATTTCTGCATATATGGCGGCTTTAAAAAATCAAAAAGGATGCGTACTACTTTCACCTGGTTGTAGTTCTCAAGATGATTTTCTTAATTATCAAGAGAGAGGAAAAAAGTTTGCAAACATTATTAATAATTTGGAGCTAATATGTTAAGAGTTTCTCGAACTAATATGGGCCCAATTGGTGACTGGTGGTTTACAGTAGATAGATATATGCTTTTTGGTATAGTTTTCTTAGGACTAATCGGTTTATTTTTTTCATTAGCTGTAAGCCCTGTTGAGGCAAGTCATCTTAAAACGAATCAATATTTTTTTCTTATTAAACAAACAATTTTTTTGTTTATTTCTATTTCTTTGATGGTAACAATTTCAATATTACCTAAAAGTTTTTCAAGAAAAATATCTTTGGTCTTATTTATTATGAGCTTGCTTGGAGTTTTATTAACATTAATTATTGGCTTTACAAGTGGTGGAGCATCAAGATGGATATCAGTTTTTGGTATAATAACTATACAACCCTCAGAGTTTATTAAGCCATGTTTAATAGTGATCTCAGCTTGGTTTTTTTCTAGATCAAAAGAAGAAAATAACTCAACTTATAGCTTAATTCCGGGAATTTTATTTATTTTTGTAGCCCTTCTATTGTTACTCCAACCGGATTTGGGACAAACTATTCTATTATTTTTAACAATTTCATGTTTGATATTCATTCAAGGGTTTCCATGGCTAATAATTGCACCTGCAGGTTTGTTAACTATGGTTGTAATTACCTTCTTTTATTTTAATTTTTCTCATTTTGCATCGAGAATGGACTCATGGATTGAAATTTGGTTTGGAGGTGGATCAATAAACCCAAAATTAACACAAACTAAAGCAGCAATTGACGCAATTGAGAATGGCCAAATTTTTGGAAAAGGAATAGGTGAGAGCTGGGTTAAATACCATCTTCCAGATGCTTACACTGATTTTGTTTTTGCGGCAATTGCAGAAGAAAATGGTTTAATAGTTACTATTGCTCTGATGCTACTATACCTAATGCTTATTGCGAGAGGTTTATTAAGGTCCATGAACCAAAATAATTTCTTCAATCAGCTAGCATCATCAGGATTGATAATTTTATTTGGTTTACAAACATTAATTCATATAGCAGTTAATCTTAGTTTAATTCCTGCAAAAGGAATGACATTACCCTTTGTGAGTTACGGAGGTTCATCTTTATTAGCTATGGGAATAACGATGGGAATGTTTTTAGCGCTTACAAGAAAAAGTGATGAAAATTATTCAATTAAGATCACTTAAATTAATAATTTGTTTTTAAAAAAATGAGAGAAAATAAACCTTTTATATTAATTACAGCTGGCGGTTCAGGAGGCCACCTATTTTCTGCACAAGCGGTTGCAAGCGTACTTAAAAAAAGAAATTATAAAATAATTCTTATTACAGATAAGAGAGTAAAGAAACTCTTGAGCAATTTTCCAGCTGATAAAATTAAAATTATCACTTCAGATACCTTTACCAATAAAGATCTAATAAAATGGCCAATTGTCGCTTTAAAAATTTTTTTTGCACTTATAGTTTCATTATTTTGGGTTATAAGAACAAACCCCGTTTTAGGCATTGGTTTTGGTGGTTATCCAAGTTTACCTCCTTTATTGGCTACAAAATTATTAGGACATAAAGTAATTATTCATGAGCAAAATACTGTTTTTGGAAGAGCAAATACTTTTTTATCTTTCCTAGCTGACGGAATATCAAGTGGATTTAAAAAGATAAAATTTAAATCTAACAAAAGAATCAATAATATATCATTCCTTGGTAATCCAGTGCGAGATGAAATATTTAAATATAAAAACAAAAATAATATTCTTGATAAGAAAAATATTAGACTATTGATTTTTGGAGGGAGTCAAGGTTCTTCTTTTTTAAATGACATTATTAAAGAGACTTTGAAATATTTTCCAAAAAAAATACTCAAGGATTTATATATTACCCACCAAACAAGAGATGAAGATATTAATTCTGTAAGAAATTTTTATAAGATTAAAGAAATTAGACATAATGTAAGTAATTTTTTCTATAATTTACCTGAGCTTATTGCTCAGTCAGATATAGTTTTGTCAAGAGCTGGGGCTTCTACATTAAGTGAATTAGCAATAATTGGTAAGCCTTGTATCTTAATACCTCTGTCAAATACTCTTGATGGCGATCAAGAGAATAACGCATTAAATTTGGCAGTATCGAAAGCAGCTATAGTATACAAAGAGTTAAATTTAGACCCAAGGAAATTAGCAAAGGAAATAATAGAGTTAATTAATAATGATGGAAAGCGAGAAAAACTAGCGAAGAATATAAAATATTTTGGAGATCCAACTGCATCAAAAAATATAGCTGATTTTGCAGAAAAAATTATAGGTTAACAATGTATCATTCTATAAAAAAAGGTAAAATATTTCTTATTGGTATAGGCGGAATAGGAATGAGCGGATTAGCTGAAATATTGCATAATTCTGGTTATCAAGTTTTTGGCTCTGACCTCAATGAGGGATCGAATGTTAAAAGATTAAAAAAATTAGGAATAAATATTAAAATTGGCCATAAAGCGAGAAATATTACAGGTGCATCTTTAATTGTTTACTCATCAGCAATAAGTAAAAATAATCCAGAGATTGTTGAAGCTATGAGCAATAAAATACCTTTAGTAACTAGAGCAGAAATGCTTGTAGAATTAATGCGAATGAAAAAAACTATTACTGTCGCTGGTAGTCACGGTAAAACTACAACAATATCATTAATATCTGAAATTTTTTTAGTATCTGGATTAGATCCCACAGTTGTAAATGGAGGAATAATAAACTCTTTAGGATCAAACACAAGATTAGGCCATAGTCGTTGGATGATAGTAGAAACAGATGAGTCTGACGGTAGTTTCATAAAAATGCCGTCATTTTGTGGTTTGATAACTTCGATAGATGACGAACATGTCGATTTTTATAATGGTATGAAATTTTTGGAAGATGCATTTGAAGATTATATCAATAATATATCAATTTTTGGATTATCAGTTGTTTGTTCTGATGATCAGAGAGCTTTTAATTTAGCGAGTAGACATAAAAGATCAGATCATATTTTTTATGGCACGAATAATAAAGCAAATTATAGAGCAAGAAATATAAGAGTTAGTCAGCAAGGACAAACTTTCGATGTTGAAATTAAAATTAGAAATAAAAAAATAAAAATATTTAAAAATATTATCTTTTCAATGCATGGAAAACATAACTTGCTTAATGCTCTAGGAGCAATTGCTATTTCGCATAATTTAGGTGTTAATTTTAAATTTATTAGAAAGGCTTTAAAAAATTTTAAAGGTGTCAGAAGGAGGATGACATTAATAAAAAAATATATGAATAGGAAATATTTTGATGATTATGCTCATCACCCAACTGAAATTCGCGCTTCATTAAGAGCATTAAAAGCACTAACAAAGAAAAGATTAATTACTGTGATACAACCTCATCGGTTTTCAAGAATTAAGAGCACATATTATAAGTTTTCAAAAAGCTTTATTGACTCAGATATGGTGATTGTTCTTCCTATTTTTGCTGCAGGTGAAAAGAAAATAAGAGGAATTAATGCATCCAATTTAGCTAAAATTATAAAAAAAAATTCTAAAACAAAAACTTTACATTTAGATCAATTTGAAAAGGTTGAAAATTTTTTGAATAATGAGATGAAAAAAGGTGAAACAGTAGTATTTATGGGCGCAGGAAATATATCTAGATTTGCCTATAAGTATGTAAATAGTTTAAGTGACTGTAATGTCTGAATTAATTTATTTAAAAAAAAATAATGATCTTAAGGGAAGGATTTTCTTTAATAAATCCCTCGCCAATATAACTTGGTTAAAAGTTGGAGGAAGAGCTGAATGTTTATTTATTCCTAAAGACATAGAGGATTTATCTTACTTTTTAAAATATATTAATATAGAAACTCAAATAAATGTTTTTGGACGTTTATCTAATGTCCTTATAAGAGATGGAGGTATTTCAGGTATAACTATTTTAATACCAACCAGCTTTTCTAAGCTTGAAATTATAAATAATAAAATTATAGCAGGCTCTGGCTTGCTTGATAAAAATTTATCTTATTTTGCATGTGATAATAATGTATCAGGATTTGAGTTTTTATCTGGTATACCAGGTAATATAGGTGGCGCAATTGCTATGAACGCGGGATGCTATGGATCAGAAACTAAAGATATTGTCGATGAAATATTGATATTAGAAAGGAATGGTGATCTTAAAACCTATAATAAGTCAGATATAAATTTTTTTTATAGAAATTCATCCATTAAAAAAAATCAAATAATTGTTGAGGCTACATTTTCGGGTAAACAAGAAGATAAATCAGTAATTAAAGATAAAATGCTGAATATAAAAAATAAGAGAGACAATTCTCAACCTTTAAAATTGGCAACTGGCGGTAGCACTTTCAAAAATCCACAAGGATTAAAAGCTTGGGATTTGATCAGAACATCTGGTTTAAGTGGCTATAAGATCGGAGGAGCAATGATTTCTCCAAAACATAATAACTTTTTAATAAATATAGGAGGAGCATCTGCAAAAGATTTTGAAGAATTAGGTGAATTTGTAATTTATAAAGTTGAAAAAGCGTTCGGGATAAAACTTGAATGGGAAATCCGCTTATTAGGAGATAAAAGTTGAATAAACCTAAAGAAAAGATTCTTGTGCTAAAAGGCGGTTTTTCTGATGAAAATACAATAAGTTTGAAAACCGCTAAAAATGTGGAGAGAGCAATAAAGGATCTTGGCTATGATTTTGACTCAATTGATTGTAAAGATAATTTTATAGATAAAATTAGCAATTCTGATTTTGATTTGTGCTTCAATGCTCTTCATGGTGAATTTGGTGAAGATGGACAAATACAAGCCCTTTTGGAAAAAATAGGTATTAAATATACTCACTCTGGTGTTTCTTCTTCTATACTTTCTATGAATAAAGCTTTAGCTAAAGAAATATTTATAAAAAATGATATACCAACTCCTGATTTTGTTATTAGGCATGTAAATGAGATTTCAAATAATGATATTCCAATTCCTTCAGTGATAAAACCTACAGATAATGGTTCAAGCCTGGGAGTATACATTATTTTAAATGAATCAGATAAGATCAATATTGTAAAAGTATTGAAAAATTGGAAATTTGGTAATCATGTTATGATTGAAAATTATATCAATGGTAGGGAATTAACTTGTGGCGTAATTAATAATAAACCAACTGAAATAATGGAAATAATACCCAGCAATTTATTTTATGATTTTGAAACCAAATATACGAAAGGAAAGTCAAATTACGAGCATGTTACAGACCTTCCTAATGATGTTTATAAAAAAATTCAAGAATTAGCCTTGAAATGTCACATGTCTCTTGGTTGTAAAGGTATTACCAGAACTGACTTTCGTCTAAAAAAATTAAAAATTCCTTATGTCTTAGAGACAAATACTAACCCAGGCCTTACTAAAACCTCTTTAGTTCCAAAATTAGCTGCCTTACAAGGAATTTCATACAATAAACTAATAGATATAATTATTAAGGACGGATTGTGTCAAAATTAATTACTAAGACATATTTAGCTTTTGCTTTTTTATTGATTGTATTTTTCTTATCAATCTTTTTCTTTCTTAATAAAAGTAATTCCATAGATAGTTACTTAATAAATTTTTCAGACTCATTTTTTAAACTTGAAAAGTTAAAACTTGACGGGAGAAAAAGATCAAGCAAAGAAAAAATAATGTCATCTTCATCAATTAACATGAATACTCCTATTTTAAACATTAATATTCAAGAATTGAAGCAGAACATACTTCAGGTTCCATGGATTAAAAACGCAAAAGTGAGTAGAAAGTTTCCAAATGAAATTCATATATATATTGAAGAATATCAACCATCAGCAATTTGGCAATTTCGAAAAGAAATAATAATACTTGATAGAGATGGTTACCACATTGAAAGAATACAAAATAAAGACTCTCATAACAATTTACTCTTAGTTTATGGTGATGAGGCTGATTTAAATTTTAGTGAATTCATTGATGCTCTTGAGAATTTTCCCTCAATAAGAAAAAGGATTGATCATGTCACATTTATCGGAAAAAGACGTTGGGACTTGCATTTTAAGGAGGGTGTTAAAATACAATTACCAATGGGGAATACTTATGATGTATTATTAGAGCTTGATCAACATTTGAAAGATTACAATTTAATTGAAAAGGGTCACAAAAAAATTGACTTAAGAATAAAGGGAGAAATATCTACTGATAGAATTTTCAAAAGAAATCAATGAGAAAAAATATAAACCAGATCGATTTATTTTCAGAACAAAATAAATCAAACCAGTCAAAAAATATTTTGACCGCAATTGATGTTGGGTCAGATAAGATTGTCTGTTTTATTGCAAAAATAGAAGAAATTACAAGAGAGAAAAGAGGTATTAGAATTCTTGGTTCTGGTTATTGCCAATCAAAGGGGATAAGGAACGGTAAAATTATAGATCAAAAAGAAGCTGAAAAATCCATAAGATTAGCTTTAGATAAAGCAGAAAATGATGCAAATATTGAGATTGAAAATGTTCACTTATGTATTTCAGGTGATTTTGTAAAAAGTCACGTACTAAAAGGATCTTTAAATATAACAGATAGAACAATATCCCAAGAGCATGTGAATGATTTAATCTCACTTACAAATCAGAAATATTCTCAAACAAATCAACAGGTAATTCACATTGTTCCCTCTAAATTTTTTGTTGATGGTACCAGAAATGTTACCGATCCATCTGGCCTTGTTGCAGATAAACTTGGAGTAGAACTTAACTACATAACATCTAATATTAATCCTCTAATGAACATTGAAAATATTATAAAAAGAATGCATTTAAATATCGTTGGTTTTGTCGCTAAACCTTATGCCTCAGGATTAGCATGTTTAAGAGACCACGAGTTAGATTTTGGTTCGGTTTGTATCGATATAGGATGTGGTACTACATCAATAGCAATTTTTTTTGAAAACACTATTGTATATGCAAAAACAATAAATTTAGGAGGATGGTATATAACAAATGATATTGCACTTGGATTACATACATCATTTGAATATGCCGAAGGAATTAAAAATTTATACGGTAATACCATCATGGGCGCAAATGATTCAGAACAGTATTATGAAATCCCCAACCATACAGAAAATATTAATAGAACAAAATTTAAACTCAGTAATTTGATATCTATAATAAAATATCGATATGAGGAAATACTTGAAAAAGTTGATGAAATAATTGAAATGTCTGGCTATTCTGAATACGCTAAAAGAAATATAGTGTTGACTGGAGGAACATCTGAATTACCAGGAAGCATAGAAATTGCACAAAAAGTTTTTGAAACAAATATTAGAATAGGCACACCATCTAAAGTCAGTGGTTTGTCAGAAGAGATTGGAGGCCCTTCCTTCTCCTCATGTTCAGGAATTTTGATGCATTGTTTAAAAAAATCAAATAAAAATCATAAAAACATTTCTTCTGATAATACAAAAAAAATTGGAAATTTCCTTAAAAATATAATGGGAAAAAATTTTTGAGCATTTCTATTTCTTGTTAAAAACTAAGAATCAGTTGAAATATTGAGTGTTTGTTAATGGAGAAGAGTTTGTCGATTGAATTATCTGCACCTGAAGTTGAGAAACTAAAACCTCGTCTTGCCTTATTAGGTATTGGTGGAGGTGGTGGTAATGCTTTGAGAACAATGATCGATTGTGGATTAAAAGGTGTCGATTTATATGCAGTTAATACAGACGCACAGGCTCTTGAGGAACATGAACAAACAACTAGAATTCAGATAGGTGCAAACATCACTAAGGGTCTAGGAGCAGGTGCTGATCCTAAAATAGGTAAAAAAGCGGCCCAAGAATCTATCGAGGAGCTAAAAAGTTATCTTAAAGGTATTAATATGCTTTTCATTACCGCTTGTATGGGCGGAGGCACTGGTACCGGAGCAGCACCAGTAATTGCCAATCTTGCAAAGGAGATGGGCATACTTACTGTTGGAGTTGTAACAACCCCATGGAAATATGATGGTACAAAAAGAATGAGAATGGCTAAAGAGGGCATAGAGGAATTATCAAAATGCCTTGATACATTGATAGTAGTTCCTAATGAAAATGTATTCAGAGTTGCAAATATTGAAACATCTTTTGATGAATGTAATGAAATTATTAACAGGACATTATATGATGGTGTTTCAGCAATTAGTTCATTAATTACTAAAAGAGGACGTATTAATATTGATTTTGCTGATGTTAAAACAATTATGGCATTTGTTGGTAAGGCAATGTTTGGAGTCGGGCAAGCATCTGGTGATGATCGTGCAGTTATTGCAGCAAAAACCTCAATATCTAATCCAATGCTTGATGGAATAAATTTAAGAGACTCTAAAGGTTTACTCATTTCAATTACTGCAAACACTGAGATTACACCTGTAGAAATTGATGCAGCAACAAATGTTATACAGAATGAGGTAAATAACCCTGATGAGTGTGAAATTATTACTGGCGTGTTTATGGATGAGGAATTAGGCGATGAGTTGATTGTAGCAACAGTAGCAACAGGAATGTGCGATCAAACTGATGATGGTATTGTTGAAATTGAGACACCAGTTTTGGATCATCCTCAGTCATCCTCAAACGATATACAGACTGTTGAACTTGAAGTAAGAAAAGTTGACCAGGATTACCCAGTTAACGCTGAAGAATATCCAGATTTAATAGATGAAGATTTGGATTATCAAAGTGAGAATAGTGTAGAAGTAGATGATCAAAATGATCAAAAAGCTTCTGAAGATTTGCCTGATCCTGAGGATTGGGAAAATGATGATGTACCTCTTTTTAAGAGTGATCGGTTGGATAATAGTGATGAAGAAAATTCTTACGACTCACAAATGGAAATTCCAGCTTTTCTTAGAAAAAAGTAAATGGCTATAAATCTGGTTTTTTTGTAAAACTTAAATCTTACATAGTAAATTATCATGATAATTATATAAATCTACAAAATTGAAATCATTGGTTACAAATCGTCACAAAGTTTGATTTGGTTTCTTATTCTCGGACTGTTAACCAGTGATAGATTTATTAGGTGAATTAATATGGTATCAAAATCTTTATCAGCTTCTGGTTTTTATCCATGGCAAACAACAATAAATATGAAAATTTCATTAACTGGGATAGGGCTCCATAAGGGTGATAATATTGACATAACTCTTATGCCTACCAAAGCAAATTCTGGTATAAGATTTATTAGAACTGACCTTAATTGTGACATTATTAAAAGAATAGTCATCCCAAATTATAAAAATGTGTCAGATACAAATATGTGCACAACAATTAAAAATGATTACGATGTTCAAATATCAACAATAGAACATTTAATGGCTGCTTTCTCAGGCACTGGTCTTGATAATGTTGATGTTGAAATTAATGGTTCTGAAGTCCCGATTATGGATGGAAGCTCTGACCAATTTGTTAATCTTATTGAAAGCACAGGTCTAATCAAATTACCTGAAAAAAGAAAATTTCTCAAAATTACAAAACCTGTAGAAATTAGAGATGGAGATAAGAAATGCTCTCTTTCTCCATGTGATAAAATGAAATTTTTTGCTTCAATAGATTTTTCAGATAAGGTAATTGGTAAACAGGAAGCATCTGTAAATCTTGAGAATTTTAATTTTAAAAATGATGTCTCTAAGGCAAGAACATTTGGTTTTATGCAAGATGTTGAAGCTCTGAGGCGCTCAGGCCTTGGTCTTGGAGGAAGTTTAGAGAATTGTGTAATTATTGATAACAATGAAGTTATAAATTCTGAGGGATTAAGATTTGATAATGAATTTGTTGTTCACAAATTACTAGATGCTGTTGGGGATATTTTTACTTCTGGATTTCGTATTCAGGGAGAATATAGGGGCTATTTATGTGGGCATCATATGAATAATCTATTATTGAAGGAACTTTTTGACAATGAAGATTCTTTTGAGTTTATTGAGATAGATGAGAAAAATAGTCCTGAAAATAAAAATAAATTATTGACTGCCTAATTTTTTAACCTTCATATAGCTCTTTTTAATTTTTAATAATATAATTAAAATATGAAAATATTAGATATTAAAATTAAATGAAATTCTTAATTATTATTATAATAACTTTTTTGTCTGCATGTTCTAGTAACAGTGAAAGACCTGAATATCGCGAGAGAAGTTTAGCTGCCATTTATAATAATGCAGTTTATCATCTTGAGAATGGAAGGTATCAAGCTGCTTCTTATGAATTTGATGAGGTGGAAAGACAGCATCCCTATTCCCCTTGGGCAAGAAGATCCATGTTAATGTCAGCATACACTTATTATTTACAAAATAAATATGATGAAGCTATATCATCGGCTCAAAGGTTTATTTCACTGCACCCTGGTAACAGGCATGCCGTTTATGCATATTACCTAATTGGTCAATCTTATTATGAAAGAATCTCTGATGTTGCTCGTGATCAAAAGATTACAGAATTAGCCTTAAATTCATTTATTGAGGTTGTTAGGCGTTATCCAGGATCTGATTATGCAAAAGATGCTCAGTTAAAAATTGATCTAACTCGCGATCATTTGGCTGGAAAAGAAATGTATATCGGAAGATATTATTTGAGGCAGAGTGCCTTTTTAGCAGCTATTAATAGATTTAAATTTGTTGCAACAGAATACCAAAATACAAGTCATACTCCCGAAGCATTACATAGAATTGTTGAGGCTTATATTTCTCTTGGATTAATTAATGAAGCTCAAGCTACAGCTGCAGTATTAGGTTATAATTTTCCCGAAAGTGATTGGTATAAGAGCACCTATGATTTAATTAATAATTTCTTACAGTAAGAAAAATGATAAAATCTAATGCTTCGGAAAATGATAGTAAATCAAGATTAGACTTTCTTTATGAAGAGATAAATAAGCATAATAAAAAATATCATCAGGAAAACAACCCTTTAATTTCAGATGCTGAGTATGATGATTTAATGCAAGAAGCTATCGCGATTGAAAAAAAATTTCCAAATTTAAAAAAAATAGACTCTCCAACTGATAAAGTAGGAGCTGAACCTTCAGAGGGTTTTAAAAAAATTAAACACCAAATCCCAATGCTATCAATTCAAAATGCAAAAAATATCAGTGATGTGAATAGTTGGATAGATGGATTAAAGAATTTTTTACTTCTTGATAATGAAGAAGAGATTGAATTCATAGCGGAACCAAAAATTGACGGTCTTTCCGCTACACTTTTATACAAAAAAGGTGAATTGACGCTGGGTGCAACAAGGGGTGACGGAAGCTTTGGAGAGGATGTCACTGAAAATTTGCGAACAATAATTGATATTCCTCAAAATTTAAATAAAAAGATAGCACCAGATATTCTTGAAGTTAGAGGTGAAGTGTATATAACGCATGATGAATTTAATGAGCTTAATGATAAACAAAAACAATCTGGAAAAGATATATTTAAAAACCCTAGAAATGCTGCAGCCGGCTCATTAAAACAATTAGATCCAAATGAAACAGCTAAAAGACCACTAAGATTTTTTGCGTTTAGTTGGGGTGTATTTCCTCAAAACAATTTTAATAATCATAGTGATATAATCAATTATTTCAATGATTTAGGTTTGATAACTAATCCTGAGTCAAGTAACCATAAATCATTAGATTCTTTAGAAAATTATTATAATAATCTTTTAGATAAACGAATGGATCTTGGTTATGATATTGACGGAATTGTTTACAAATTGAACAGAATAGATTGGAGAGATAGGTTACAATCTACTGGTCATCATCCTAGATGGGCAATCGCACATAAGTTCCCAGCAGAAAAAGCAATATCAGAAATTATTGATGTTCAGATACAGGTTGGTAGAACAGGTGTTTTAACACCGGTGGCTCGATTAAAGCCGGTTAATATAGGTGGAGCACTTGTTTCTAATGCAAGTCTGCATAATTATGATGATATTCAAAAAAAAGATATTCGTATTGGGGATGCTGTATGGGTTCAAAGAGCTGGAGATGTAATTCCTCAGGTAATAGAAGCAATCACTTCAAAAAGAAAAAAAGAAAACAAGAAAATTTCAGTACCTACAAATTGTCCTATCTGTAAATCAAATGTTTATAGGGAAATTTTGGCTGAAAATAATGGAGTTAAAACTTTTGAAAAATACATTAGATGTACAGGAGGTTTTACATGTGCTTCACAAGCTAAGGAAAGACTCAAGCATTTTGTGTCTAAAGAAGGTTTCGATATTGACGGGCTTGGAGATAAACAAATTAACGATTATTTTGATATGGAGATTATTAGAGATCCAACAGATATTTTTTCTCTTGAGAAAAAATATAAAGAAAACCCTCCCAAAATATGGACATATACTTCTGGCTCAAAATCCAAAATTAATACTATAAAAGATAGTGCAATAAAATTATTCAGAGCTATCGAAGATAAAAAAACTATAAACTTCGATCGTTTTATTTACTCACTAGGAATAAGACACTTGGGTTCTTCAACAGCTTCATTATTGGCAAGTCACTGTATTTCTCTAAAAAAAATGATATCTATTTTTAGTTCAAAAAATTCAGAAGAAATTGATGAGATAAGATCTCTCGATGGTATTGGTGACAAAGTGGTTAATGCTTTGGTTGATTTTTTTCAGAATAAAGAAACACGGAGCTTGGTAAATAATCTTTTAGAAGTGGGAGTTGAGGTTCAAGATTTTGAAAAGATTGAGACTGATAGCATGCTTTCAGAAAAAAGGATTGTTATCACCGGGACTTTAGAAAGTATGAGTAGAGCTGAAGCTAAAGTAAGAATTGAGTCTTTGGGAGGAAAAGTTGTTTCTAGTATTTCAAAGAATACAAATTACCTTATAATTGGCGGAAAGCCAACAAACTCTAAGATTGAGAAGGCAAATTCCCTTGGAATTGCAATAATCAATGAGGAAGCCATGTTTAAATTGCTTCAGTAGCCTCTTTTAACCATTTTTTTTCTTTTTTATTTAAATAAGATGATAGTTTTTTAAAAACTTTTTTATGATAATTATTAATCCAATTGATTTCATTTTTATTCATTAATTCAATGTTAATTAATGATTTTGATATTGGCGCCAAAGTGAGAGTTTCAAAACAAAAATCCATATCATCTCTATCGCTTTTTATAACGGTAACAAGGTTTTCTATGCGAATACCATAATGCCCAGGCTTATAATAACCAGGCTCATTTGATATAATCATTCCCTCTAATAAAGGAGCTGATGATTTCGGTGATATACTTTGAGGTCCCTCATGGACTCCTAAATAACTTCCAACACCGTGCCCAGTTCCATGATCATAATTTAAACCGTTTTTTATTAAAAACTTTCTAGCTTTACTATCTAAATTTTTTCCAGTTTCACCTTTTTTAAAATGTGATCTCGCAACAGCAATATGACCCTTTAGAACAAGCGTATAATTATTTGAAATTTCATTAAAGTCTTTTGGTTTTTTATCTCGTTTATTAAGAATTGTTCGTGTTACATCTGTAGTACCAAATTTATATTGGCCACCAGAATCAAGAAGATAAATATCATTATCAGATAAGTCTTTATTAGTTTCCTTCTCTGGTTGATAATGAATTACAGCTCCATTCGATCCTAAAGACGAAATTGTTCCAAAAGATAATCCTTTGAAATCTTTATTACGCTTTCTGAAGTGTAATAATTTTCTAGCCAAGCTAATTTCTGTATGATTATTTTTAGTGCCATCTATCTCATTTTCAAGCCAGTGAATGAATTTTGTAAGTGCTATTCCGTCAACAAGATGGGCCTTTCTAGACCCATTTATTTCTGCATTATTCTTACATGCTTTCATAAGAGTAATTGGATCACTTAAACAGATAAATGAATTTGAATATTTAATTAGAGAGCTTGCTTGTGATTGAGTTGTATAATTAGGATCAAATTGTATTTTTTGATAATTCTGTCTTTTAATTACATTTTCAAATTCTTTTGTTTTGTACACATCTATATTTTTACCAAGCCAAGATTTAAGTTGTGAGTGGTTAGTTATACTATCTGAAAATAACATCAAATTCTTTGATTTATCCATCAACAAGCAACCTCTTAGGATGGGTGTATGTTCTAAGTCTTCACCTCTAATATTTAGAGTCCAGCATACATTTTCAGGTTGTGGTATAAATAATGCTTCAGCATTATTTCTTTTTATAATCTTTAAAATTTGATCAATTTTTGATTTTGATTTGACGCCAGCAAACTTAATTTCCTGCTTTTTTGCTGAGGACTTAATATTTTTTCTTCTTTTCCATATTTGATCTATAAGATTTTTGGTTTCTGTTAATTCTATACCCTGCTTTGAGCATAATTTTTTTATAGTAAGATAATTAGAATAAGATATGGTTTTTGGATCTAGACCAACTCTATTTACATTAAAAGGATTATCTTTCAACCAATTTAAGAATCCAGGTTTCATTAGATGTTCATAGTTATAGATTTTGTTGTTTGTTTGTTTTTTTACTTGTGTTAAATATCTTCCATCAACAAATATAGAAGCCTTTTTA
>ENA-OSEY01001504-OSEY01001504.1-marine-metagenome-genome-assembly--contig:-NODE-1504-length-16045-cov-2.747871_pt1 | contig 16045 bp, 19 predicted proteins | sample MGYA00248465_ERZ534230 | MGnify/ENA primary metagenome ERZ534230 (study PRJEB26409, sample SAMN06344110) | marine metagenome | isolation source: Sea water from surface | place: Atlantic Ocean:Southern...
AAAAGATGATAAATACAGTTTAGAGGTCTTAATAAGCTATGCACTTGATGATGAAAAATTTATAACTGGTAGTAAAGAGTCATTAATGCTTAAAAACTTATCTAAAAAAGTTGCTAATACTGATGTGACAGTTTTTATAAATGGACCTACAGGAACAGGAAAAGAAGTTGTAGCCAATTATATCCATGACCAATCCTCTAGAAAAGAAAACCCGTTTATTGCTGTAAATTGTGCTGCAATACCTGAAAATATGCTAGAAGCTATTTTATTCGGACATGAAAAAGGTTCTTTTACAGGAGCTTCTCATTCAAATAAAGGAATTTTTAGAGCTGCAGATAAAGGTACTCTATTATTAGATGAAATTTCTGAAATGCCTTTAAGTTTACAAGCAAAATTATTAAGGGTTTTACAAGAGAAGATTGTGACCCCTCTTGGATCTCAGCAAGAAATACCAGTGGACGTTAGGGTTATAGCAACAACAAATAGATCAATGTCAGAAGAAATAAAACAGAATAGATTTCGAGAGGATTTATATTATAGACTTAATGTATTCCCTCTTTTGACAAAACCACTTTGTGAGAGGAAAGATGATATAATACCAATAGCTACTAATTTATTAATAAGGCACATTAGTGAAATATGTGAAATTCCATATATAGAACATAAAGCAATTAAATCTCTTTTAGAATACAAATGGCCCGGAAATGTAAGAGAATTAGAAAATGTTATGCAAAGAGCTTTGGTGCTATGTTCAAACTCTAAAATTTCTGAACTAGATATAATTGTGGATTCAGAAACTAACAAAGTATCAGTGCAAGAAAATTTACGTGAGCAAATATTATCAAAAGCTTCTTTAGAAGAAGGAGTAAGTAATGTCTAAGATAAATGCTACAGACCTACACAGTAAAGTGATGAACTTTCATAACAAGGTTTTAAACCCTGCTAAAAATACTTTAGGTCCACAAATACCCGAAACTGCATTCTCAGATAGAATGACTACTGCAATAAGACAAGTTGCAAAAGCTCAAGAAGAAGCGTCAATCAGCTCCAAAAATTTTGAATTAGGAATTGAAAATGATCTTAGTAAGGTAATGATGAAACAGCAAATTTCCTCTTTAGGATTTCAACTTACTTTAAATGTACGTAACAAGGTTCTTTCGTCATATAAAGATATAATGAATATGCCAGTCTAACAAATAAAGATTTCATTTAGGTGTAAAAATGACAGATACAACAGAATTTTCAGCTGCTTCAAATAAAGCAGATAGCGGGTTGATAACTCAAACAAGCAGAATATTAGCAAATTTTCAAAGGTTTACTTCCCAACCTAGTTTTCAAAGGTCTTTTCCTGCAGTTATAGCTGTTATAGCTGTTGCAGTTGGACTCTTAGTTTATACACTATTACAAAAACCAGAAAGAACAACCTTATATGCATCACTTCCAGATTCAGAAAAGTCAAAAGTTGTTGATGCACTTAAAAATCAAGGTGTCAATGTTTCAATTGATCCAACAACAGGTGATATTTTAGTACCTGTGGATGATTATCATAGTTCAAAAATTTCTTTAGCTGCACAGGGACTTCCTGCTTCTGTACCTGGTGGTTATCAAAGTTTAAATGATCTACCTTTAGGGTCAAGTCGCTCAGTTGAACTAATGAGGTTGAAACAGTCACAAGAAATAGAACTAGCACGCTCAATAAGAGAAATTGAGGATGTACTTTCAGCTAGAGTTCATCTAGCTTTACCTGAAAAATCTGTTTTTGTAAGAAACCAACAACCCCCAACTGCATCTGTTTTTGTACAACTTCCATATGGGAGAACACTAGGAGCTAGTCAAGTAACAGCAATTGTTCATCTAGTTTCTTCTTCAATTCCTAATATGTCTAAACAAGATGTTACTGTAGTAGATCAAAACGGAGCCTTACTTTCAAAATCTGCAGATGATCCAGATAGTATTTTATCTGATAGTCAACTGGAACATAGAATGAGGCTTGAGAGTATTTATAGAACTAGAATAATGTCTTTAGTGACACCGATAGTAGGACCTGGCAATGTAAGTACACAAGTAAACTTAGAAATTGATTTCACTAGGAATGAGACCACAGAGGAAATTGTAGATCCAAAAAGTACAGCTACAAGAAGCAAACAAACAACATTAGACATTTCAACAGATCTTCCGGCGAGAGGTATACCTGGAGCAGTTTCTAATACACCTCCAACTCAAGCAGAGTTAAGTACATCTCCATCAGAAAATTCTGGTGATGATAGAATAAGAACTCGATCATCTAGTGATATTGAGAATTTTGAGGTAAGCAAAACTATTTCAACTACCCAAAAACCGTCTAATACTATAATTAAAATAACGGCTGCTGTGCTTTTAAGAGAAGCTGTAGCGATAAATCCTGAAACTGGACTTGAAGAGGGTCAACCATTATCACCAGAAAAAATAGCTGAAATCGAAAAATTAGTTGCTGGTGCAATTGGAATTAATGCTGATAGAGGTGATACTCTAACTGTAAGTAGTTCACCATTTATATCAACTTTAGAGGGGGTATCAAAAGAATGGCACGAAATCCCTTTAATCAAAAATTTGTTAAAACAACTAGTAACTATCCTTATATTATCGATAGTAGCTCTAGGAGTTATTAGACCACTTCTTAATAGGATAATGATACCAATAGGGCCTGGTGCACCTGGTGAAGTTCTTGTGGGAATGGAAGACGAAGTAGACGTAGATACAGTAGAAGTTCAAGAAGGTGAATCCTTAGAAGACATAAAAGCTAAACTGAAACCAAAGAAACAAGCAATTTCTGCTGATATGTTAGATACTGCTAATACTTATGATGATAAGGTTGCAGTAATAAGAATGATAGTATCTGAAGAGGCTGGTAAAGTATCAAACGTATTTAAAGAAATGATTAGTAAAGATATGGGACCAAGTTAATAAGCAAACTTTTATATTAAAAGAAAAAATGGTAGAATTTAAATTAATATTACAAAGTATTGAGGTTTACTATGGCAGATGAAAGTGTATTTGAAGGTCTTAACGGTACTCAAAAATCGGCAATCCTTATGATGCTCCTAGGTGAGGATGAGGCTTCTGAGATTTTGAAGAACCTTTCACCAAAAGAGGTTCAACACTTAGGTACTGCCATGTATTCTGTACAAGGAATAGATCAAGATACAGTTAATAAAGTATTAGATGAATTTCTTGCCATTATAAAAGAACAAACTAGCCTTGGTTTAGGTGCTGGAAATTATATTAGAAACGTAATGACTAAGGCATTAGGTGAAGATAGAGCACAATCAGTTTTGGGACGCATTACACCATCAAGTAGTGAACGACCAATCGAAATACTTGATTGGATGGATGCAAGAGCTATTTCAGAACTAATAGTTGATGAGCACCCTCAAATTATAGCTCTTATAATATCATATCTTGATGCTGCAATGGGTGCTGATGTTTTAAATATGTTACCTGAAGAACTTCAACCATTGATTGTAGAAAGAATAGCTAATTTAGAAAATGTGCAACCTGATGCTATAAAAGAATTAGAGTCTGTTATGGAAAAAAAATTCCAAGCAAATACTACTCTAAGAGCATCACAAGTTGGAGGAATCAAAGCAGCAGCAGCTATAATGAATTTTACTACTGGTGATACAGAGCAAGCAATTTTTAAAGCGGTTGCGAAAAAAGATAGAAATTTGATGCAAGCTATTCAAGAGGCAATGTTTGTTTTTGATAACTTAATCATGTCTGATGATAAGTCTCTACAAACACTTATGAGAAGCGTTGATACTGAAGATTTAGTTCTTGCTTTAAAAGGAACGGATGACGTCCTAGCTGATAAAATTTTTAGTTGTATGTCAAGTCGAGCAGCTGCCAACATTCAAGACGAGATGGAAGCATTAGGCCCTGTCCGCCTAACAGAAGTACAAGAAGCTCAAAAAAGAATAATTAATGTAGCTAGAAGAATGTCAGATGAAGGAACAATCGTTCTAGCAGGTAGGGGCGGAGATGATTATGTCTAATAAATCAAATGGAAAAATAAATGATTGAAGATCTTGAGAAAAACTCAAATAAATCTCTAGGTGATAATGAGATTGCTAGTTTAATGAAAACACTTGCATCTAAAAATTATCGAGAAAACGTATCTTTTCCCAAAAGGGTTATACAACCTTTTAAACCTATATCCTTTTCAGAAGCAGCAAATAAAAATCTCAAAAAAGATGAATCAACACCTGAAAATATAGAAGAAATCGAAATATCCAAGGAAAATCCAGAGAGTCAATTAGCTGAGTCAGAAAATGAATCCAACGATCAAATTGAAACTAACATAGAAAATTTAAATGATTTAGAAAGTTTAGATCCAGATGAAAGTGTAACAACTCCTAACGATTCTCTTGAAAATGAATTAATTCAAAATAAAGAAAATACTTCTACTTCAGAGATAGAACAAATAACTCCTATTGGGATTCCTGTAAAAGAAAATCTTTATACTGGAGATGAACTCAGTAAAGAATATCAAAAAGGTTATTCAGAAGGTGTTGAAACAGAACAAAAAAAATTTACTGAAGAAAAAGAAATTTTATTAAAAAAATTTAATAATCTAATTAAAGCTTTCGAAGAGAAAATTTTTATTGATACAAATCTTCTTGAAAAGAAAATTAAGGAAGAAATAATTAGAATTACAACAGAACGAGTTGGTTTATTAATAAATGAAATGCCAGAAGAATTTTTGAATAAAATTAAACTGCTTTCAAATACAATAATTAAAAATAGTGGAAAAAAAATATTCAAATTAAATCCAGAAGATTTAAAATTAGTTGAAAAAATAATTAAGGGTGAGCCTGCTTTAGAAAAATTTGTTTTCTTACCCGATAATACTCTTGCAAGAGGTGACTGTATAATAGAAATAGGAGAAATTTCTATAGAAGATAAAATTATTGATCGATATGATTCAAGTGAATCGTCAACTAGATATTTTGAAATTGGTAACAAAGAAAATAAAGTTGAGGAAATATCTCACTCAGATGAAGTAGAAGATAATGAATCCACTCCAAATATGCCTGAAATATCTGAAAAGGAAAATGCTAGTATTGAAATATCCCAAATAGATCAAGATATAGAACAAGCAAAATCTGCAGAGTTTAACCCTGATGAAATAATTGAAATATCAGAAGATGAAAACTTAACTAGCACCCCAGTAAGTTCTTCAAATACAGATCAAAAAGATCAAGATAAAACATAATTTATATAATTGCATAGTTTTAAAATTTTAAAATATAATTAAACATTCAAAAATACAAAATGGCACTAAATCTTACCGAGAATTTTATAGAAAATATTAGTACTAGTCTTAAGCCTAAAAATATTAAACTAGCTGGTAAAGTATCAAAATACGACGGAAATTTATTAGAATGCGATGGTTTCCCAGCAAATATAGGTGCTTTGTGTGAGGTTGAAACAGATACTGGTGCATTAGAAAAAGCTGAAATTGTAGGTTTCAAAAATGGTAGTAACTGTTTATCTCTATTCCAAACTGGAGCTCAGGTAAAATTAGGATCTAAAGTATATTTATTAGATGAAGGATATTCCATTCCAGTTGGTCAAAATTTGTTAGGAAGAGTTATCGATGCCTTAGGTAACTCATTGGATGGAAAAGAAAATCCACTCTTAACAGAAAAGTGGCCTTTGAATGGAATACAACTTAACCCAATGTTACGACAGAATGTGTCAGAACCATTAGATGTTGGAATTAGGGGAATTAATGGATTATTAACTGTAGGCAAAGGTCAAAGAATTGGGATAATAGCAGGATCTGGTGTTGGAAAATCTGTACTACTAGGTATGATGAGTAAAAATACTGACGCTGATGTAATAGTAGTTGGTCTGATTGGGGAAAGAGGCCGAGAAGTTGGTAAGTTTGTTAATGAAATTCTTACAAGTGAATCAAAAAATCGAACAGTAGTAGTCGCAGTACCTGCCGATAGATCTCCTCTTCTAAGAATAAGAGGAGCAAACAGAGCAACTGCAATTGCTGAATTTTTTAGAAGCTTAGGAAAAAATGTTTTATTAATAATGGACTCTCTTACTAGAGTAGCTCATGCTAGGAGAGAAATAGGTTTAGCACTAGGCGAACAACCAACAGCTAAAGGATACCCTCCTTCTGTTGTTTCATTAATTCCTAAACTAGTAGAAAGATCAGGAACAGGAATTGGAAAACAAGGGAGCGTAACTGCATTTTATACAGTCTTAGCGGATGGTGATGATGCTAATGATCCAGTTGTTGATACTGCAAGAGCAATACTTGACGGTCACATTTTATTATCAAGAGAAAATGCTGAACTCGGAATTTATCCAGCACTTGACATTCCAAAATCTATTAGTCGAGTTATGGCAGAAATAACCACTAAAGAACATCAGGAACTTGCTAACAAATTCAAAAAGTTGGTTTCTATTTATTTAGAAAATAAAGATTTAGTACTTATGGGAGGATATTCTCCAGGTCAAGATTTAGATCTTGATGAAGCCGTAAACCAATGGCCCAACTTAGTCTCATTTTTAAAGCAAACCGAAGATACCAAAGCAGATTTTTTAAGTTCATTAAATGAATTAAAAAAAATAATGGCTGGATCATAAAATGGGGTCAAAAAGAAAATTATTCGAGTTATTTGCCTTAAAGGATAAACTCGAAAGAAATAAACATTTCATAAAGGCAAAGACAATTAGTGAAGAAATTAAGAGGAATAACTCTCTAAAAGAAAAATTACAAGAAATAGCAAAAGAAGAAAAAGAAATAACAAAATCTATGACAGCTCTTCAGTTGAAATCAAAAAAATGGTACAACTTAAAAATTCAAGAACAAATATTAGCTGCAGAAAATAAAAATACTTTCTTAGAAAAAGAAAATCGCAACATTCAGAAAAAAATAGCTCTGAAACATCACAAAATGAAAAATTCAATAGAAAAAGCCTCATATCATAAAAAAATTGAAAAAGAAGTTTCTGAAAACAAGCAACTACTTTCATATCCAGCCTTAAATAAGGGTTTCGAGAATTAATCTTCTCTAACCTTGAATGGCATTCAAATTGCAATCACTCATTAAATTACAATTTGTGAGATATATTTAAAATTAAAATGTCAGCAATTCTACTAAATAGTGAGAGTAAACTCTCACATTGTATAAATAGCAATAATTTAGAATCTGATAATCTTTCAGATGAAGGTTTATTTAATTCTCTATTTGTGATTATTTCTCAAGAAAACAAGGATAATTTTATTATAGAAAATAACCCTTTAATTGATCAAGAAAATGAACTTTTTCCAATAATAAGTGAAAAAATTTTATTAAATGAATTTAAAAAAATATCTAATCTAGAAAAAAATAAAAAAAATTTTTTTTCAAACCAAAATCAATCGTCTAAAAATAACTCCTTAGCAATAAACTTTGAAATTTTAAATAATAAGACAAAAAAAGAATTTTCACAAAATCTTTCTGAAGTTGTTAAACAAATAACTGATAAATCTTTGATAAAAACAATTCCTACTACTTCAGTTGATCAAAAATTTGCTAATAAAGAATTTATTGATTTTACGTATAAAAAAAGTGATAATTCAGTAATTAATATAAATGAAAATACAGAAGAATCTAATCTAAATAGATTGAAATTTAAAGAATTTAGAACAAGTCTTGATAATGTAGGAACCAAATATTTGGATCAAGATTTATTATTTGAAAACAATAAAAATAAAACCCTAGTTGCCAAAACAAGTGTTGTTAATGTTAATAGAGGAATAACCCCAATTAAGAATCAGAATTTCTCAAAATCGGATAATACTAGTAATACTCATCAGATTAATTCGATTACACAAAATAATAATATATTTAATCAGTACTCAGGAAGTAGTTTTACTGGAAGTAATTTTGCTGGAAGTAATTCTTTTTATTCAGGATCTGGTAATTCTATAGAATATTTAAACATGCTTGATAGAAATTGGAGTACTAGTCTTCTAAACAAAATTGAAAAAGGTGTTAAAAACGGTGATGAAACTCTTGAAATTTCTTTAAAACCTAGAAACCTAGGAAGTTTAAAAATATCATTAAGTTTAAGTAATGATAGTGCGAAAATAAATATAGTCACTGAAAATTCAAGTGCTGCTCTTCTCCTTTCAGAGGCTGAAAGTAAGTTGTCGCAAATGCTTGAGAACACTGGTTTAAAATTATCAAATCTTAGCACAAGCCTAGATCAAGGTAAGAAACATAATACAAAAAATGGTAACCAAAATAATAATGATAAAAAAATGCTTGCAAAAGATGAAATAAGCCTTGAAAAAGGGGATCAATTAGTAAGCAAAATAAATTCTGAAAATCAAATTCTTAATTTACTAGCGTAAAGGAATTTATCATGGCTGATGAAAATACTGAGGAAAAGAAAAAAGGTGGAATACTTAAGCTACTTATGTTTGTAGGTGGCGGTATTTTGCTTGTTGGGATTGGTCTTGGAGTTGGTTTTTTCCTTTTTGGAGGCAAACCTGCAGACCCATCTGTAGAAATTGAAGAAATAATTGAAAGAAAAATGAAAGAAGCTGAAGAAGCAAAAGCTGCAGCAGAAGCTGCAGATGCAGATCCTGACAAAAAAATAGCTCCTGAGGTTGAAAACTTTGTAACAACATATTACGAATTTTCAGGAACATTTACAACAAACTTAAGAAACTCAACTAGATTTCTTCAAGTTGGAATTGGTGTTTCTACTCAATATGACGATACTGTAATGGCAAATGTTGAAATGCATCAACTTTCCTTAAGATCAGAAATATTGGGAATGATGAGCGAGTTTTCAGAAGAAGAAATACAAGGAAAAGCTGGTAGAGATGCTTTGTCTGCTGCTATCGCAGAGGCTATTAATAAAAAACTTATTGAATTAGAAGATTTTGGAGGTGTTGAATCCGTCCATTTTACTTCTTTTATGTTACAATAGAGGGATAACTAATTGGTATCATCTAGAAAATTATCAAGCGATGAAGTAGATGCTCTAATCGAAGGACTACAGTCTGATGACGCTGAGACTAATAATTCTAGTCCATCAAACCAAGAAAATGTTAGACCTTTCAAATTCGGTACTGATGATCTAACCCTATTAGGAGATTATTACGCCTTAAGAATGATAAATGAGAGATTTGCTAGATTTGCTAGGGCAGTTTTTCTTCCAATGTTAAGAATACAACCAAGAATTTCATCATTTCCTCCCGAAGTTAAGACTTTTGATGAATATACTTCAGGAATAGAAAGTTTTATGAGTTTGACTGCGAGTCGTATAGAAGAATTAAGAGGAAATATGATGTTGGTCATGGATCCAGTTTTTATTTCTATACTTACAAACTCTTTTTATGGTGGTCAACTTGGCCCAGATAAAACAAAAAAAACTGAATTCACATCAACTGAAGATCGTTTAATTGAAATTATCTCTGAAGGTTTAAATAGAATGCTAGAGACAGCATGGAAAGACCTAATGCCAATAAACCTTAATGTTCAAGGTAGAGAAGTTAATCCTCAATTTGTATCATTTGTAGAGGGGTCTGAACTTGTAATAATTTGTTCTTTTGTTGTACAGTTACCTGGTATGGATGCAGCCAATTTTGATATAATATATCCATTACAAACACTGAAACCTATTGCATCACTCTTGAGATCCAAAGTCCAATCCGACAAAGTTGAAGATAATGTTTCATGGAGACAAAGGCTTGAAAATGCAGTACTAGAAGTTCCACTTAAACTTTCAGGAAGACTAAGCAAACCTGTAGTATCAATGAGTAAACTAATAAATTTAAAACCTGGAGAAGTTATTCCTATCCAATTAGGAGAAGGTGTAGAAGTTAGAGTTGAAGATAAACCAATTTTTTTAGGAGAAATGGGAGAGGTATCTGGGCAATCTGCGATTAACTTGAACAAAAGGATCTCATCCTAGAATAACACTCCCAAAGATAGAAAAGGATTTAAAAATGGCTGAAGAAAATAATGATAATTTATCAGATAATACTATTAGCGAAACTGTTAATGAACAGAAATCTAGCACTGAAAATTTACGTGTACTGGAAAACATTGATGTAGCACTGACTGTAGAAGTTGGTGGAGCTGAAATTAAAATTAAAGAACTTCTTAGATTAGGAGAGGGTTCGGTTGTAGAACTTGATAGACTTGCTGGAGATCCTCTCGATATTTTAGCAAATGGAACGATGATAGCTAAAGGAGAAGTTGTAATGGTTGGTGAAAGATATGGAGTTAGATTTACTGAAATAGTCGATCCAGAAAAAAGAATGGAAAGTGTATAATTTGTCATTTTTTTGACTTTCTTTATAAATTTAATTTACAAATTTTTCCTTAACTAGTCATTTTTCCTATAAAAGAACTATAATCTATAACTTGGCATATTTCTTGCCTTCTTATTTGTAGAAGGAGAGAAATAAATGGATATCCAAGGAATAAGCGCCTCACAAATCCTTACTGTTGGTATTTTTTTAGTAGGCCTAATCTGTATACAAATTTTTATCAAAAAGAATAAAAATAAATTCTCCTCTAAGTGGCGAAGTAATAAAAGAATCCAACTTATTGAAGAAAAATCTTTAAGTACAACAGAAAAAATAAGGATTATTTCTATTGATAATTCTGAATACCTTTTAATTTCAAACAAAGGCAAAAAGAGTTCTTTTATAACGCTAGATAAAAATTACAGTACAAACCAGAAAAAAGTCTTGCCGAATATAAAATATAATAACAATTCAAAGTTACAATCAGGATTAAATTTAAAGGCAACTAATTCAAAAATAAATGAACCTTCTAAGGGTCACGAGTTAAGTAAGGCAATTAAACTAGCAAGACAAATGAATCCAAATGTGAGTTATAAATAATGAGAAATATCCTTAAATTATCTTCTATATTACAGATACTTTTTATTATTTTTGTATCTACTAATTCTTTAGAAGCAGAGACATTATTTGAGAGTTTTGGAGTTGGGTTACCAGCTATAAATGTTTCTGACACACCGGAAGGTGAAACTACCTACTCATTATCTTTACAAATACTAGCATTGATGACTGTTTTGACAGTACTACCTTCTTTAATATTAGGTATGACTTCATTTACTCGAATTATTATAGTTTTATCAATTTTACGCCAGGCAATGGGAACTCAACAAACACCACCAAACCAAGTTTTGATTGCTGTTGCTCTTTTTTTAACTCTTTTCATAATGTCACCTACCCTTTCTAAAATTAATAATGAATCCTTATCACCATATTTAAGTGGTGATTTAACTGCTGAAAATGCCTTATTAAAAGCAAGCAATACTGTTAAAGATTTTTTGGTTTTCAATACTAGAAAAAATGACCTACAGATGTTTGCTGACTTAGCAGGTGACGAAAAATATGAGAATAATTACGAAGTTCCATTACCAGTTTTATTACCTGCTTTTATAACCTCTGAACTTAAGACTGCATTTCAAATTGGTTTTCTTTTATTTTTACCATTCTTAGTTATTGATATGGTAATAGCATCTACACTAATGTCTTTAGGTATGATGATGCTGAGTCCAATGCTAGTATCACTACCATTTAAATTACTATTATTTGTTCTTGTAGACGGTTGGGCAATGACAGTAGGTTCTCTTGTTGCAACATATTCATCTAGTTAGGATAAAAAAATGGACTTTGATGCAAATGTAGAATTTTTGAGACTTACATTTTATCAAATAATACTGACTGCTGGGCCTTTATTAGCTGTGGCTCTAGCAGTTGGTCTTATTATTGGAATTGTTCAGGCAGCCACAACAATCAATGAAATGACCTTGAGTTTTGTGCCAAAATTAGTAATTGTAGTTCTAACATTTGCATTACTTGCTAATTTCATGCTTGTGAGCCTTTCTGATTTTTTTCTTTTTATTTTTGATCGAGTCGCAGGAATGGGTTATAGTTAATGTTAGATCTTCCTATTAACAATATTGGAACTTTACCAGGGCTAGAACTTCAAATAATTCAAGATAAAATTCTTTTATTTCTATTTTGTAGTATCAGAATAAGTGCTTTTTTAATATCTTCTCCTATATTTGGTGCCGGTTATGTTTTACTACCAGTAAGAATTCTTTTTGCAATGGTGTTAACATTAAGTATTTTTCAAGATCAAAGTGCCTTAATTGACGTACAAACAATTACTTCATCAATTGGAATAATTTTAATTGCTAAAGAGATTGCTATAGGTTTAAGCGCAGGTTTAGTTTTAACAATTTGGTTTTCTGCAGCGTCTTTAGCAGGTGAAAAAATAGCAAGTACCTCAGGCCTAGCTTTTGCAGCTCAAGTAGATCCAAATACAGGATCTTCAACTCCAGTAATAAGTCAAATATTGATGTTGTTTTTATTAGTTATTTTTTTAGCAATAGATGGTCATCTCATAGTTATAAGAACAATGTTAGATTCATATGAGTATATAAAAATTGATTCTATGCCTACTTTAGATATCCTGTTAAAAACAGGAATTGGTGCTGCAGGATCTATGTTTTTAGCTGCGACTATAATCATGTTACCAGTCTCAGTTCTTTTACTAATGGTAAATGTTTCAATCGGTGTTATGACAAGATCTGCACCAACTCTAAACCTTTTTTCTTTTGGATTTCCAATTACTTTACTTGGAACTTTTATCTTTTTATATTTTTCTGCATCATCAATTGGATTTGCTATGTCAGATCTTGTAGAAGCAGCTATTAGATCAATGCAAGACATGATTTGGGGTATAAATTATGGCTGAAGAAAATGAAGATGGCCAAGAAAAGACTGAGGAGCCATCCCAACGTAAGATAGAAAAAGCTAAAGAAGACGGCAAAGTATTAAGTTCAAAAGAGATGTTTGTTTTTACAAATATTTCGATGGGTTTGGTTTTAATGTTTGCATTTTTCTTAGTAGCTAGACAATACTTATTTGAGTGGGCTGATTTATTCGTTTTTGATAGCGATACAAAACTAGATGACCTTTATAGTATTAAAAGTAATTATGCATTATGGTATTATTTAAAGGTGAGCCTTTTGTTTGGAACACCAATTTTTCTTGTAACTTTAGGAACTCAAATTGCAGTTGGTGGGATAAACTTTGCTCCTAAAGCAATGTCCTTCAAAGGAAGTAAATTAAATCCAATAAAAGGATTTAAAAATATTATATCAATGAAATCTCTTGTAGAATTGGGTAAATCCATACTCAAGGTATGCTTGCTTATGGGAACTGCAACATATGTTATTTATCTCTATTTACCAACAATCATAAGAATTTCAGATGGAAATTTAAATTCAGCGCTTGAAACTTTAAAAAAATTATTTCCACTTTTGTTAATCGCCTCTTTGATAGCACTGGCGACAATTGCAGCAATTGACTATTTTTGGCAAAGGTATCAACATATTGAATCGCTTAAAATGACAAGACAAGAACAAAAGGATGAATTTAAACAAACTGAAGGCTCCCCAGAAGTAAAACAAAAAATTAGACAAAAGCAAATGGAAGCAAGTATGGCATCAGCTGCACAAAGGAAATCTGTTGAGAATGTATCAGAAGCTACCGCCATAATCACAAACCCAACTCATTTTGCTGTCGCACTTAAATATATTGTAGGAGAACCTGGAGCACCAGAAGTTGTAGCTATGGGTAGAGGAAATATTGCTCAAGAGATAATTAGTAGGGGCAAAGAAAAAAATATTACAGTGTATCGAAGTCCATTACTAGCAAGAGCTTTATTTTTTACTTCTGAAATTGGAAAGGAAATCTCAGAAAAACTTTATAGTGCTGTAGCTGTAGCATTGGCCTACATTTATAAAATCGATAAGGGCGAATTAGTTGATGAACCACAAATAGATATTCCAGAAGATCTTAGGTTTAATGAAAATGGTAAGGTAATGAAAGATAAGGATTAGAATGCCAAGGAGATATCATAAAAGCTATGGGGATTGGATAAGTACTATGTCCTTTTTTGGGGTATCAGTATATGCTTGTTTGAAAGGGCTAGAATTTATAGATCAAGGAAATTTGATTAGAGCCTCCCTATTATTAGTTGCATCTGTACTTTGTTTACTGGGTTCACTAAGGTATCCAATTGCCAGATTTTTTGATGAGATAAATAAAAGAAGATGATAAAAGATAGAAAAAATAGCTTTTGTAGTGGTTGTAGATTTTTATTTATTACACATGACAAATTAAAACCATGGGGATGTTCTAATTTTGGTTTCAAATCACGTAATCTCCCTAGTCACGTTGTTTTTGCCACGACTGGCATGAAATGTGCTTATTTTATAAAAAAAGATATGTTTATTAAATCTCAGAAAAAATATAACGGCCGTGGGAGAATAGCATGAGCGCAGAGTTAGATACAATTGAAGAGAGCATTAAAATCGCTTTAGATGCGGCGGATGCGGCAACAGATATTACTTCTGAATATAATAAGGTTAAAAGAGAACATAAAAAATTGGAGGCAAAAGTGAAGCAAATCCATCGCTATACAACTATAATTTTTGGAAGCTCTATTTTGGCATCAGTTGTTGCAATAGGTTTTTCCTCTGTACTTTATTTCAAATCAATGTCTGACTTATCTGTTATGACAACTACAAATAGAGAAGCATTGGTTATTTTTGCCGAAAATGTTGATGCCTTGAAGGATACAACTAATAATTTGAAAATGGCAATGGATAATCAAGCTTTAATTCAAGATCAAAATAAAAAAGTTTTAAATAAAATCGAAGTAATGAGAGATGACTTTAAAACGACTACTACTTCAATGCAAACTCAGGTTAAATCTGCTAATGAACAATTATCTGGAGAAATTGCCAATTTTAGTGGTCAACTATCCAGCACAGTTTCAGATACTCTGGTATCGCAAATGAATGGACAACTTGCTCAAATTGAATCACTTATAAATGGTATTCAAGATTCTTACTCTAATTCTATAGAAGGAATTTCTTCTACACTTGCTGATAATAAGACAATGCAAAGTTTAGCTGACACTCAAAATTTATTATCACAACAAATTAAGTTATTAGAAAAAAAGAATACTGAAATGATTCAAAAATTGCAAAGTAAAGACAATCATATAAAATTTCCTTAGTGTAAGTATATTTATTAACCGAGATGACTGAACAAACTGAAAATTATGTAAATGATACTTTGGATGAATCATCAAAGATTGACAGTACCCCATATCTTAAAATAGCTGAACATGGGAGATCTTCTAGAACCAAAGCTTTAAAATTAAAGATTGACGATGTAGTTGTTGCAGTCGATGGTACAGAATTCAGGTCAACTTCTGAAAATTTGGTGGATCTCTTATCTAGTGAGGAAGATGGTAAATGGTTGTTGACAATTTTTAGGGATGGTCAATTTTTTGAAATTTTTACAATAGGACCACTTGGAGGTGTTTTGAAATTTACCTCTGATGAAGAAACCCTTTTAATTTCAAGTAAATTTGCTGAAAGACCCATCATTGAAAAATCAGAGTTTCGAACTTTTGAAGTTTTAAAAAACATGCATAAAAAATGTGATGTATATGATACTACTTTCTCACAAATAGCAGTTTTTCTTCCACCAGTTTGGCTATTACAAAATAGAATGTGGGAGCCATTTATTGCAGTAACATCAGTTTACCTTATTACATTCAACGTAAACCTTATTCTTTTTCTAATTTCTTCATTACTTATAGCTGTTTATTTTAAACAAGGCCAAGTTACTATCCGCCGTAGTTACAGTATGTTTCAAGAATTTCAAGTCTGGGCAATAATAGCTGCCACAGATGAGGCCACAGTACAACAAATTTGTCGAAAATTTGATCCAAAGTGTGATTTCTTAAAAAGTCTTGTTGGACCACCTTCAAAAAGTGAAGAAGATAATAAAAATAAGAAAAAGAAACGCAAAAGTGGTAATGTAGCTGCAGTATCTCCAATTACTTATTAAATATTCTATTTTTTAAAGAATAAGTAAAATAATAACATAATATTAGATGTTGATTGTGTATACTACCATTTTT
>ENA-OSEY01001505-OSEY01001505.1-marine-metagenome-genome-assembly--contig:-NODE-1505-length-16044-cov-3.862153_pt1 | contig 16044 bp, 13 predicted proteins | sample MGYA00248465_ERZ534230 | MGnify/ENA primary metagenome ERZ534230 (study PRJEB26409, sample SAMN06344110) | marine metagenome | isolation source: Sea water from surface | place: Atlantic Ocean:Southern...
ATTGATGAAGATACTCTCACTTTACCACTGGCTAAAGCAGTAATAGATAGTGTCATAGACTGTACTGAAGAACAAATAATAGAAGCAATTAAAATCCTTGCTTGGGATGAAAATTTGTTGGTTGAAGGATCTGCTGCTCTTGCACTTGCAGGATTTCTGCAAGATAAAAATTCAGAAAAAAGACAGGTAAGTTTAGTACTTTTATGTGGTGGAAATTTTGATAAAGATTTATTATTACCTATTTTAAATTAAAAGTTTTTATTTAATATCATCACTAGTTCTACCAAAAAAAGTTTTTTGTGCTGATTTAGATAGAGAAATGCCAGGTTTGGAGTTGTAAGCAAAAACAACAAGCATTCGAGTGGTTTCGCCAATAGTTGGTGTTACTCTGTGCATAGAATTTTTCCCTCGAAATAAAACTAAAGTACCAGGTTGAATATCTAATTTTGTAGGTTTTTTTTTCTTATGAATAATTTCAGAAACTGAATTATATCCCATATCATTTTTTTCTATATTTCTGGCATTTTTTACATATTGAAATTCACCTCCAGCTTTGGGTTTTTGAAGTAAAAGCGTAACTGCAAAATTTGAATTATCAAAATGCCAACCTAGCTCTTGAGTATCACTGGCGTAATGGATGTTGATCGAAGAAAATGGATCTGAATATTCATATATATTTTTTTCTTTTACAACCTTAGCAAGAAAATTTTTAAATAATGTTGATCCATAAATACTTTTTAGTTTCGAATTTTCTGGGATTTGATCTGTTGTTATGCATCCTTTTGAAGATACTACTTGGTAATTGAATATATGATCTAGGGGTAGTTTTTTGTCAATTTCAGTTAAATAAATATTGTGGGTAGACTTCGCATAGAAAGCTTTAAATTGATTTAACTTAGCTTCATTTACTAGTTCTAATAGAGTCTGATTATTAATAAAATTAGGTAGTGTTAATACTCCTTTTTGATCAAGCTCATTTTCACAACTTCTAATGAATATTTCGTTATCAATTGGATACTGTTTTAAATTAATTATTTGTTTTAGAACTAGTTCTATATTTGTCATTTTTTATAGTTGATGTTTATTGAATATCTTAATTACTTTTAAAATAATAACAAATTTGATTATTTGATAAAAAGCAAGTTAAAATTAGTTACATGGCTTTTTGTTATTGTTAAGTGTTCGATATTATGGAGTATATTTAATAAAAATGAATTACAAATTACTTGCTCTTGGTGGTGATGGAATAGGTCCTGAAGTTCTGGAATCTGGTTTATCAATATTAGAAGCTATTTCAAAAAAAAATAATTTAAATTTTGAAATATCTTTTGATCTTATAGGTGGAACTTGTTGGGATAAATACGGAACTTTTTGTAGGAATTCTACGATTGAAAAAGCTATAGAATCTGATGCTATTCTGGTTGGTGCCGTTGGTGGCCATAAATGGGACGCAATGAAAATTAAAGGAGATCCAGAGGAACAGGATGGTTTAATGTGCTTAAGAAAAAAACTAGGAGCATTTTTTGGAATAAGGCCAGCAAAAAACTATAAAAGTCTTCAAAATATTATTCCTTTTAATAAAGAATATGTACAAAATTCTGAAATAATTATTTTAAGAGAAATGTGTGGGGGGGTGATGTTTTCAAAACCAAGAGGTTTAAAATTTCTAGAAAATGATGAGCGCTATGGATTTGATACTGCTGGTTATAATGAGTGTGAAATAAGGGAATTTGCTAATTGTGGATTTGAATTAGCAAAAATGTATAATAAAAATATTATTTCCATCGATAAATCTAATGTAATGGAAAGTTATCGTCTCTGGAGAGATGTAGTTCAAGAGGTATCCAATGATTATAATAATATCAATTTAGAGCATCTTTATGCAGATAATTGTGCGTATCAGATGATCATGAATCCAAAAAATTTTGATATCATATTAGCTTGTAATTTTTTAGGTGATATATTTTCAGATCTTGCAGCTACTATTTCTGGTAGTCTTGGGATGCTACCTTCTGCTTCTCTTTGTGGATCTCCACTAAATAAAACAAAAGGTATTTATGAACCTGTACATGGAACAGCTCCTGAGTTAGTTGGAACTGGAACGGCCAATCCGATTGGTATGATTTTGAGCATTTCAATGATGTTAAAGTTTTCATTTGGGCTAGAGGAAATCTCAAAAAAGATAGAATTAGCAATAGATAAAACACTTCAGAAGGGATTTCATACAAAAGATCTAAAAGGCAGTTGCTCAACGAATGAAATAACAGATCAGATAATAAAAGAATTAAAATTATGCCTATAGAATTTGATTATATAATCGCAGGTGGAGGATCTGCTGGATGTGTATTAGCTTCACGATTAGCAAGCAACTCTAATGATAGTATATGTTTAATTGAGGCAGGAGGAAAAGGTAAAAATCTTTTTATTAAAATGCCTGCTGGTAATGGATTTATTTTTGGAAATCCTAAATTTGATTGGGGATATCAATCAGTAAAACAAACCCAATTAAATAATAGAAAAATTTATTTTCCTAGAGGCAAAGCTTTGGGTGGAAGTTCTATAGTTAATGGTATGATTTATATCAGAGGAGTTCCACAAGATTATGATAATTGGAGACAAATGGGTCTTGATGGCTGGGGATACTCAGATTTATTACCTTACTTTAAATATTCTGAAGGATCTATAAATCGAAAAAATAAGTTTCACGGAAATCAAGGGCCATTAAAAGTTGAACCAGCTAGAAACTTTTCAGAACTAGATAAGGCTTTTATTAAAGCTTCAGTTGAGTCAGGCCATGAATTATTGGATGATTTCAATGCAGATAAAAGATCAGGGGTTTCAAGGGTAGATAGTACAACCTATCGTGGTGTGAGGCAATCTTCAGCAATTGCTTATTTAAAAAAAAATCCAAAAAATTTAAAAATTTTTACTAATACAAGAGTAAGCAGAATTTTATTTAAAAAAAATAAGGCAATTGGTATTGAAACTATAGATGGAAGAAAAATCTATGCAGGGAAAGAAGTTATCATATCACAGGGTGCATTTGGAACACCACAATTGCTTATGTTATCTGGTATAGGTGATGCAAAACATTTGATGTCACATGATATCAAACCCCTTATTGATTTACCTGGAGTTGGACAAAATCTAGCTGACCATTTGGATGTATCTATTCAATACGGTTCAGATAGAATGGATTTAAGCACTGCAAGATATCAGAGGATTGATCGTGCTGCGGTTTTGATGGGGCAATGGCTTTTAAATGGAAGTGGACCTGGTGGAGGTTCTTTATTTTCAACTATGCTTTTCCATTCATTTAATGATCCAAATTACCCTGAGTTACAAATTTACATGACCCCAATGAATATTGATGAAAACTTAAGTGATGGAGAAAGTGAAAGTGCATCAATCTTTCAATCTTTAGGAAGAAAATTATTGGTGAGAGGAAAAAAAGTGGCAAAACCAGGGGTTCAAATTGATATTAATCTTGAAAGACCAAGATCATTAGGCAAGGTAAGTTTATATAGTTCAAATCCTTCTGATTACCCTAAAATAGATCCTAACTATTTAAGTAACAAAAAAGATTTAGATGATCTTGTTGAGGGTGTTAAAGAAGTAAGAAAAATTATGTCAGATCCTAATATAAGTAAATATCTAAATGGAGAAAAGGGACATTGGAAAAATATAAGTACAGATGAAGAAATTATATCTGCGATAAGAAATACTGCTTACACTGGGCATCATCCTTGTTCTACAGCAAAAATGGGTAACGAAAATGATATTAATTCTGTTGTAGATAAGGACTTGAAAGTATTTGGTATTGAAGGTTTAAGAATTTGTGATGCGTCTGCTATGCCTTCACAAATTACAGGTAATTTATATGCGACTGTATTAGCAATGGCAGAAAAAGCATCAGACATAATTCTAAAAAAAGAAATTAAAAAACCAGAGTTTTGAATCAATAGGATAAAATTAAATGACAGAATTAAAAAAATTTAATTATTTTGTAAATAATGAATGGAAAAAACCAGTATCAAAAGAATATTTTCAAAGTGAAAATCCTGCTACAGGACGTCCTTGGGCATTAGTTCCAGATTGTAGTCAAGAAGATGTAGATTTAGCAGTGAAAGCAGCAAAAAATGCTTTTTATTATGGACCTTGGGGTAAAATGATGCCAGCTGAAAGAGGTAGGTGCCTAAGAGAAATTGGAGATGTAATCTCAAAAAATGCTGAACGTATTGGAAAAGTTGAAACAACTGATAATGGGAAGCTTCCAAAAAATATTACTCCAAGTTTGCAGAAAAATTCATGGCAAGTTGATAGCTGGAATTATTATTCAGGTATGTGTGATAAATTTGAAGGTAGTCTTATTCCTGCGGAAGTTCCTAATATTCATAATTATTTACAATGGGAACCTTTTGGAGTTGTTGCTCAAATACTTCCTTGGAACTCTCCTATTGGAACACTAATTTGGAAATTAGCACCTTGTTTAGCAGCAGGTAATACAGTTGTTCTCAAACCCTCAGAGTTTGCAAGTTGTTCAACTTTGGAATTAATGGATGTTTTATTGGAAGCTAATTTACCACCTGGAGTTATAAATGTGGTAACTGGTTTTGGCAACAAAATTGTTGAACCTTTAGTTGATCATGAAGATGTTAGAATGGTATCTTTTACAGGTGGTACCAATGGAGGTCGTATAGTTGCAGGAATTGCTGCAAAAAGTGCTAAACCAACAGTAATGGAACTAGGAGGTAAATCTCCACAAATTGTACTCCCTGATTGTGATTTAGAACTTGCGGTTAATGGTATTATTTCAGGAATTTTTCCTGCTGCGGGACAAAGTTGTATTTCTGGATCTAGATTATTGATTCATGAGAATGTTATTGAAGAATTTACTAATTTGTTAGTTGAAGCTGTTAAAGATGCAAAAGTTGGGAATCCCAACGATCCTTTAACACATGTAGGGCCGATTGCTCATAAACTACACTACGAAAATATTTTAAAAAAAATTGAAAAAGCAATTAATGATGGACACCAATTAATATTAGATGGAAGATCTAAATCAAAGTCTGAAGGATACTATATAGGCCCAACTATTTTTAAGAACGTTCCCAATGAAACTGATTTATCTCAAAATGAAGTGTTCGGTCCTGTAGTTTCTACACAATCATGGGTAGAAGAAGAAGAAGTCATTAACATTGCAAATGATACTATTTACGGGCTTGCGGCTGGTATCTGGTCAAAAGATGTTGCAAAAGCAATGAGGATAGCAAATAGAATTGAAGCAGGAACAGTTTATATTAATAATTACTTTAATGCTTCTACTCAAAGCCCAGTTGGTGGATTTAAACAATCTGGTTATGGTCGCGAAAATGGTTGGGAAGGTATGAGATGTTTCATGCAAACAAAATCTGTTTGGTTATCAACAAGTCCTTCTGAAAACAACCCATTTGTATAATAATATGAGAATAATATTTCTTTAGATTTAAGTTATAATTATAAGGAAAAATTTTTGACTACAATTTCAAAAATCGATTTAAAAGATAATAGAGTTGTTTTATCAGTATCTAAAGTTGATAATTTATTAAAAAGAATATTTATATCGTTAGGTTGCTCAAGCAAAAAATCTTCTGAAATATCCGAGCACCTAATTGACGCAAGTTTGTGTGGTGTTGAAAGCCATGGGGTATTTCGTGTTTTGCAATATGTAGAATGGTATAAAAAAGGATACTTATCCACTTCTGCAAAACCTGAGCTTAAAAAACTTTCACCAAATACATTTGAAATTGACGGCGGTGGTGGTTTAGGTATTCCAGTTATGAATTTTGCATTTAAAAAAGCAATCTCTTTTTCAAAAAAAAACAGTATTTCTGCTGTAGCAATTAAAAATGTTGGGCATACAGGTCGACTTGGTTTTTATGCAGATTATGCTGCTGAAAAAGGTTTGATGACTATTCTAATAAGTGGAGGAAATAGAAAAGAATGGTCTCAAGTAGCTCCATACGGAGGGATTGAAGGAAAATTACCAACAAATCCATGGTGTATAGGTTTTCCCGGTGGACTGAATGGTCCAGTTGTACTTGACTTTGCCACCTCAAAGATCGCTGGAGGATTGATATATGCTGCAAAGTCAGCTGGCGGATTATTACCAGAAGGATGTATAATTGATAAAAAAGGAAATTTAACTAGAAATCCAGATCACTATTTTGATGGTGGAGCGATCTTGCCATTTGGAAAACATAAAGGCTTTGGACTTTCACTTATAGCACAACTTATTGCTGAAAGTATGTTGGGTAAAGTTAAAAAAGAGGCAAACTGGCTACTTATAACCATAAAGACAAGTATATATAATACAGATAATCAATTGAAAGAATTAGCAAGTGAAATTTTATCAGATGTAATAAATTGTAAAACTGCAACTGGTTTTAGGAGTATTCAAATTCCAGGGGAACTTGAGAGAGAAAATAAGAAAAAATCAAATAATAAAATTTATTTACCCAAAAAAACATGGGATCAAATACTTACGATTTTGCCAAATATAACTAAAAATAAAAACCCTAATTGATAACTTCTGCACTAAAAAAATAAAGAATATCCATCTTCAGTTATTATTTTTTTTAATTTAGTTTCATATAATTCAGATAAAAAAACTTCATTTAAAATTTCATTTATATGACCAGAAAAAACATTCTTTCCCTCTTTAAGTGCTATTACATATTCTGAGTATCTACTAATACTGTTGATATCATGCGTTGATAAAAAAATAGTAAGTTTTAGGTCTTTATTTAGATTGGTAATAAGTTTATAAAAATCCTGCGTCCTAGCGAAATCTAGTGATGAAGTAGGTTCATCTAATAATAATAAATTAGCTTGTTGTGCTAAAGCTCTTGCAAGCGTTGCTCTTTGCATTTCCCCACCTGAAAGAGATTTAACTAGTTGATTTTTTTTTGACCCTAAATTTAATTTATTTAGTGCCTCTTCAACTATATCATAATCTTTTTTATTCTCTGATAGAAACCAATTAGTAAATGAATTTCTTCCTAAAAAAATATACTCTATTAGAGACATACCCTCAGGTATACCAATAATTTGTGGGACATAAGCACAATTAAAATTATTAGAATTTTTGAATAACTCCTTAACATTTTGGTTATTTATAGAGAGTGATCCTTTATAATTTAACAAACCTGCTAAAGTTTTTAATAACGTAGTTTTTCCTGCACCGTTAGGACCGATTATCGATACATAACTTCCAGAAGGAAAATCAAAGGAAATTTTGTCAATTATATTTATATTATTTATATAAACAGTAAGATCTTTAGCTTTATATCCCATCAAAAAGATCCCTTTGATGCTTTTAGTAAAAATGCAAAAAAAGGTGCACCAATAAAGGCAGTAACTATACCTATTGGTAATTCTGCTGGTGATATAACAATCCTCGAAAATGTATCAGCAAATGTTAAAAAGGCACCTCCTACAAGTGCTGATAAAGGTATCATTACTCTATAACTTGAGCTCACAGTTAGTCTAACGATATGCGGTATTACAAGCCCTACAAAAGCTATTAATCCGCTTAAAGATACTGCAACAGCTGTTAATAGAGATGATGCTGTTAAAACAATAAAATAAGTTATATTTGGATTTCCACCTAACATCCTCGCTTCATCCTCTGAAAGGCGTAGTAAATCTAATTCTTTTCTAAATAAATAAATTATTAAAAAGCAAATTAAAAAATACGGTGTTATTGTAATTACTTCATCCCATCCAGAAGTTAATAATCTTCCTATTATCCAACTATATATTTCTTGCATTGATGAATAATATTTATGCATAAAGTATGTTTGACATGATGTTAAAAAAGCTGCAGTAGCTACACCGGCAAGTAATAGGCTTGGGATAGTTTTTCCTGCATTTATGGATATAAATGCAGCACACATCACTGCTCCTAACGCACCAATAAATGCTCCAATTTGTACGGAATTAATTATAAAAAAAGAAAAATTTATGTTATATACAATAATTAAAGTTACTCCTAAACCTGCACCAGCTGCTGATCCTAATAAAAAAGGATCAGCTAAAGGATTTTTAAACACTCCTTGAAAGCCACAACCTGCAATTGCTAGTGAAGCACCCACAAGAAAACCCAGACAAAATCTTGGCAATCTCCATTCAAAGATAATGATTTGATTTATTTTGTTAATTTCAATTTGACCTTGGTTTTCGGAAAAATAATAAATAAATAAATTAATAATCTCCCAAGGAGGTATTTTTGCAGCACCTAATCCAATACTTAAAAGGAAAGACAAAAAAACTAAAGAAATTGAAATTATTAATGACTTACTTGAAATTTTAAAAACTTTTTCCATGAAAGGCACTTTGCTTTTTTATAATTAACATTACAATCAATTATTTGAGTATTCTGCTAAAATATTTACAAAATCCAAAATTCTTGGTCCCCATCTAGAAGCAATATCTTTTTGCAATAATATGATATTATTTTCTTTAACTGCGTTAATATAACTCCATCCGGATCTAGATTTTAAAAGTTCAGAATATTTTTCATTTTTACCTGGTAATATTATAAGCTCTGGATTTTCTGAAATTATAAGTTCCGGTGAAAGTTTTGGATAACCTAACCCTGAAATATCAGCAGAATCTGCTATATTTTTAAAGTTCATTTTTTGATAAATATCTCCAATAAAACTAAACTTGGAAGGGCTGTAATAATTTTGATCAATTTCGTGATAAACTTTAATTGGATTTTTGTTTTTTCTTAAGGATACAAAAGCTTTCATTTTATTTTGCATATTTAAAATTAGTTTTTGTGCTTTTTTTGTATTGCCTGTCCTTTTTCCTAATAAATCAATTTGATCTAATATCTGTTCAAAATTATTAGGTGCAGGAAGATAAATTGTTTCAATTCCTAGTTTACTTAAAGCTTCTTTTAAATTTCTAATATTAAATGATAATATAACCAAATCAGGTTTGTATAAACTAATAGTTTCTACATTAGGTTCATATGCTGAAATTTTTGTTTTAGGAGCTTCAGGAGGAAAATTTGATAGGCTATCGACAGCTATAACTTGATTTTCTGATCCTATTTCAAATAATATTTCTGTAATAGATGGAGATAGAGACATAATTCTTTTTGGAGTTATTTCATTAGCATTTATTGCTAAATTACAAAAAAATAGAATTACTATGGAGAAATATGAACTCTTTAAAATTTGCAAAACAAAATTCATAAAGTAATAATTGTATAATAAGATTTATTGACAAAAAAAAGGTTTTTACTCTCTAAATTTATTAACAGGTTTAAATTTTGAAGTTTCTGGTACTCTTTCTTCATAAACCCAAACCGATTGATTGGGATGCATTCCTGCCCCAAAGATAGCTGGTACAGCTGAACACCTCATTTTATTTAAAAGCCTTGTATTGGCAATTCCAACTGCAGGATGTATCCCTTTATTTTTATTACATTCATTTACCCATTCATCTTTACGTTGATTAACTGTTTCAAAATTAGTTAATTCATCACAAACTAAGGTATTTTCATTTAAATCTACAGTTATAGTATCGCCGTCTTTTATTAAGGCAATTGGACCTCCTATAGCAGCCTCTGGTCCTACGTGCCCAATAACCAAACCTACTGATCCGCCTGAAAATCTACCATCTGTCATTAAACCTATCACTATATTTTTTTCACGACATAGTGCTGTAATTCTTGAAGTTGAGTCTAACATCTCGGGCATACCAGGCCCTCCAACTGGTCCTTCATATCTAACTACTACCATGTCAAAATTTGAAAAGTTCTCAGGTTGGTTATCTAGTGTATTTAATAGACTTTGCTCTCCATCAAAAACTTTTGCTTTTCCTTTAAATATCCCATTTTCTAGACCTCCTTCAACACCGGCTAGTTTTAATATTGCGCTAAACTCAGGAGATAAATTACCACCTAATAATCTTAAACCACCAGTTTTTTTAAAAGGTTTTTTTACACTATAAATTACATTCCCATCAGGATTACTTGGAGATAGCCTATTTACCTGTTGAGATAATGTTTCACCTGTACAAGTTAGTGTGTCTCCATTGAGTAATCCAGCATCCAGAAGGTTTTTTACGATGACTTGGATTCCACCCATTTTATCTATATCGACCATGGAGTACTTACCAAATGGCCTAGCATTTACTACAACTGGGACAACTGACTCAGATAAATAATTAAATTCGCTAGCACTCATAATGTCTCTATTAAAATTTGAATATCCAGCAGCTCTTGATAACTCGGGTGCATGAAGCATCACATTTGTAGATCCCCCAACACTCATTGCTACTATAATTGCATTTCTTAATGATTCTCTTGTTACAATATCTCTTGGAGTGATTTCTTTTTTTATTAGATTACTCAAATAATTTACTAATTCATTGGGGAAATCATCTAATCTACGAGAGTCTTCTGAAGCAGGAGATACCATATGAAGGGGCTGCATACCTATAACCCCAATAAAAGTTTGCATCGTATTGTAAGTAAACATCCCACCACAACTTCCAATGCCTGGACAAGATTCTAGTGCAATTCGTTTTTTTAGATCCTCATCTTTACTACCTGCAATTTGATAGCTGCTTATAATATCTAAGGGTTCTCCAGTTACACTATCTTTTCCTGGTCTTATTGATCCGTCTGACATGATAATAGCAGGTCGATTATGCTCTAAAATTGCTGCTAAAGTCCCAACAGGTGGTTTATCACAAGCGACTACTGCAATTATTCCTTCTACTCCAGTAGCACTTAAATGTTCACATACACTATCATTAGTGACTTCTCTACCAATTAGAGAGTATCGCATTTCTTTTGTACCATTCCTAATGCCATCAGAAGTAGCAAGGCTGAATTCAGGTTGAATTAGTCGCATTGCTAACTGATTGGGCTCTTTTCCTATTCTTTTTTTTAACACTTCGTGAATAACATTTACTTTTTTGCTGACACCAAGATAACACTGAGAATCTCCTTTATTACCTATAACTCCAATTGAAGGTTCATGGATTAAATCAAGGTCTGTTCCTAATTCACGAGCAATTCCAAAAGTTTGAGAGTTTCTACCTGGATTTTTATCAATTAAAACTGTCTTGGTATTTTTCATCGATACTCCTAAAAATATTTAAATTCTATATATTGTTTTTAACCATATTATCAAAGGATAATAAAGTTGGAATTAATCTTGGTAAATCATTAATATCTAGCATATTTGCACCGTCACTAGGCGCTTCGTCAGGGTTTTCATGGGTTTCTATAAATAAACCGCTCACCCCAATTGCACATGCAGCCCTTGATAAAGTCGGGACAAACTTTCTTTCTCCTCCAGATTTATCCCCTAATAAGCTAGGTTGTTGTACCGAATGCGTAGCGTCAAAAATGACTGGATAACCTGTTTCTGCCATTATATCCAAGCCTCTGAAATCATTAACTAGCGTGTTATAGCCAAATGTTGTACCTCTTTCACAAAGCATAATTTTATCATTTCCAGTACTGGATATTTTTTCGGCTACTTTCGCCATATCTGTAGGAGATAAAAACTGACCTTTTTTAACATTAATTGGCTTATCTGTATCCCCAGCTGCTAATAGCAAATCTGTTTGTCTGCACAAATATGCAGGAATTTGAAGAATATCCACTACTTCCGCTGCAATTTTACATTGATAAGGTTCATGAACATCAGTTATAGTTGGACAATCAAAATTTTCAGAAATTTCTTGTAAGATTTTCAAGCCTTCTTCTAGACCTACGCCTCTTGCTGAGTTAATTGATGATCTATTGGCTTTGTCATAACTTGATTTAAATATAAATTTAGCACTGAATTTTTCACAAATATTCGATATTTTTTCAGCGATCATTAGAGAATGGTCTCTATTTTCTATTTGGCATGGACCCAATATAAAAACTATAGGATTTGGACCTCCAATTTTTATATTTTTCAAATTTATTATTTTTTGCTTAACCATTTTGAATTAATTTATTTCTAGTTTTTCTAGTTGATCAAAAGTTTTTTTTTATTTATATCCATACTTTCTTGGCGAATAAATAAAATCAAGAAATTTTGACTTTAAATTATTTTTTTTTTTAATTCATAAATTAAAAAAAAATTTTTTATTTCTAATAATAATTTTTCTAAAACAAATATTGATAATTATAAATGATAAACAGATCAAAGCATAAATTAAATTTTTTTGAACGATTAACTGATCCTATGAAGTTTGGATTTAAAACAAATCCACCAAAAAAAATAGCGCAATTTATTTGGTTTTATTGTTCACAAATCAAACTTACCTTATTTTCAGTATTTTTACTAAAATTTCTGGAAGTTATTATGGATTTAGCTGTTCCAGTAATCTTTGGTTATATTATTAGCAGAATAATTGAAGTGGGGGATGTTCAATTAATAATTAAAGAGGAATTTAAATTTTTAATAGTTTTTGGTTTGTTTTTTTTAGTTATACGACCTTCATTACAATCTTTAAGTCAAGCGCTAATGGATATGGCTATAATGACAGGATTTGCAAATATCGTAAGATGGCAAAGTCATTTGAATGTGTTGGGGTTAGATGTTGGTTATTTTTCAAATGAATTATCAGGAAGATTAGCAAATAGAGTTATTGAAACGGGTCAAGCTGTTCGTGGTGTAGCTATGAAATTTCTAGAAGCTATTTTATATATAACACTTTACTTCGGCGGTACTATAACTGTGTTAGGTTATTCTAGTTTTATGATGACTTTACCAAGTTTAGTATGGTTAGCAATATTCCTTGTAATTTTATTTTTTCTTATGCCAAAGGTTCGTGAATTAAGTCATCAACATTCTTTGCTTAGGAGTAAAATGACAGGTCGAATTGTAGATTCCTATGCAAATATTAATCTTATAAAATTATTTGCAAGAAAAAATTATGAGCAATTAGGAGCAGCTGACTCCATTGATGATTTTAATTTTGGTTGGGCAAAAGTTATGAGAATTTCATTTATTATGAATGTTCTTATGTCTTTTGCTAATGCATTACTTATCATAGGAACTTTAGGATTGGGTTTGTATTTGTTAGGAAATGGTAACATTGGGGCAGGGATAGTAGCCGCTTCATTACCCTTAACATTGAGAATTTCTGAAATGTCTTGGTGGATTATGTGGGAAGTAAGCTATTTATTTGAAAATATCGGCACCATAGATGAAGGTAGGCTTACAATATCGCAAAAACCAAAGGTTATTGATGCCAATAATGCGAAAGAATTGTCTATAAAAGGTGGTGAAATAAATTTTGATAAAGTTAAATTTAACTATGGTAAACCTGGTGGCTTATTTGAGGAATTGTCACTTAAAATAAGTCATGGAGAAAAAGTTGGTTTAGTTGGAAAATCAGGAGCAGGAAAAAGTTCCATTTTAAATTTATTATTAAGGTTTTATGATGTAGATTCAGGAAGAATTCTAATTGATAGTCAGGATATCTCTCAAGTAACACAAGAATCTCTACGATCACAAATTGGAGTTGTAACTCAAGAGACTGCTCTTCTTAATCGCTCAATTTATGAAAATATTGCTTATGGAAACCCTTCTTCCTCAAGGAATGAAATATACGAAGCAGCAAAAAAAGCAGAGGCTTATGAATTTATCAGTGATTTAGAAGATAAAGATGGAAGAAAAGGGTTTTCTGCATTCGTTGGAGAGAGGGGTGTGCGGCTTTCAGGTGGGCAAAGGCAAAGAATAGCAATAGCTAGAGTTTTACTAAAAAATGCACCAATTCTTATTCTAGATGAAGCAACAAGCGCATTAGATAGCGAAATAGAAGCTGCAATCCAAAACCAGTTAAATAATATATTACGTGATAAAACAGCTTTAGTCATTGCTCATAGATTATCTACCATCAATAAGCTTGATAGGTTGATAGTTATGGAGCATGGTAAAGTAGTTGAAATGGGAACTCATAAAAGTTTGATTAAGAAGGGAGGTCATTATTCAAAACTGTGGTCTCTACAATCAGGTGGTTTTCTGCCCACTTTATAGAAAATTAGGCATTAAAAGTTACACAATAATTTTTTATTTTTGTGTATCTAAGTAAACTTTTTAAATGTTTTCATATTTATATTTTCTCTATGCCATGTATATATGCCAGCCGACACAATTACTATTGCACCAAATATTACATAAGCATCTGGGAATTCTGAAAAAAATAATATTCCCAAAATTGTGGCAAATATTAAATCAACATAGGTAAAAGGCGCAAGAAAAGAGGCTTCAGATTTTCTTAATGCAAGAATAAAACAAAAATGTCCTAATCCTCCAAAAACTCCCAAGATGGAAAACAAAAATAAATCCTTTATGGCAATTGGTTCAAAAAATGGAATAAGAATAATTGTTGAGATTAATGTTCCAACTAGTGAAGTATAAAAAAAGTTGGTTTGGGGATCTTCTTCAGTACCTAATCTCCTAGTAGAAACTGCATATCCAGCATAAAATATTGCTGCTAAAATTGGAAAAAAACCAAATACAGAAAACATATCAGTTCCAGGTTTCAGAATTAATAAGGCACCACTAAATCCAACAATAACACTTATCCATCTGCGATAACCTACTGTTTCTTTCAGAAAAATTACTGAAAAAACAACAATTACTAATGGACCGATTTGAAAAATGGTGATTGTTGAAACCAAAGTTAAATACTTAAATCCAGAAAACATTGATATTGTGGCGCAAAATAAAAGTAATGATCTAAAAAGGTGAAGTTTTATTTTTCTTGTTTTTACAATGTTGTTTAAATTTGGTAGGAAAATTAAGGTAGTAAAAACTGTTTGGCTTAGATATCTCACCCATACAATCTCTATTATTGGATAGTAAGTTGCAAAACCCTTAGCCGTAGCATTCATTATAGAAAAAAGGAATATGGTGAGTATCATAAAAACCACCCCAGTGGATGTATTTTTCATATTTTTCCTTTTTATTCAAAACCATATAAAAATTAGAAAATACCTATCAAATAAAAATAAGGGATCTAATAATTATTAGATCCCAAATTCTAAAAATAGTAAAATTAATAATTAGATGATTTTTCTATTTAGCTAATCTCCATATGAAAGGCACCAAAATCCCTGCAACAAGAAGTTTATACAAATCACCCACTAAAAATGGGTAAAAACCTTTAATTATGGCAAATGCAAAACCTTTGATTGCTGACAACTGCAAAATTCCAAAAAAGTAAATTATGAACATTCCCAACATCATACAAAATATTGAAGACAAGATATTTCTACCCCAACCTCGATCAGCTAACTCACCTAAAACTAAACCTGCAATAAAAAATCCGACTATAAATCCACCTGTTGGGCCAAAGAGATATAATAAACCACCTCCGTAAGCAAATACAGGAAACCCAGCAATTCCTTGTAAAATATATAAACCAATTGTTGCTATGGCTAAATTTCTACCAAAAAGCATACCAATCATCAAAACTGCTAATGGTTGTAAAGTCATAGGAACTGGATATAAATCAACCTTAATTTTAGCTGAAATAATTAATATAATACTCCCGAATAAAACAGTGCTTATATTAGCTAAGTTAAAAATTTTGTTTTTATTTAATTTATTAGTTACTAGCTCGATCCAACTAAGAGAATTTGATTTGAAACTTAACATTTTTTTATCTCCTTTAGTGTATTTAAAGTAAAAAAGAAAATTTCGTATTTTATATAGCATTACTGACAACTATTAAAGTAATTTAATAAATAAAAATACAAAGTTTAATTTTTAATTAGTATTATTTATTTTATTAGTAATATAATTTTAAATAATTAAATCGGATTTCTAATATATTTCAACATAGAAAGTGTGAGGAGAAAAGATATGTTTTATGTTAGCACAACTTGGAAGCACGAAAATGAAATCAACAATGAAAAGATGCAAAATTTGTTAGCAAGCTTTAAAGGAACAAATCCGAATGTGAAAGAAGTTCACTGGTGGAAGGTTGATAATTTCACCCATGGTGCATTAGTAATTTACAATTCAGAAA
>ENA-OSEY01001507-OSEY01001507.1-marine-metagenome-genome-assembly--contig:-NODE-1507-length-16021-cov-5.523708_pt1 | contig 16021 bp, 14 predicted proteins | sample MGYA00248465_ERZ534230 | MGnify/ENA primary metagenome ERZ534230 (study PRJEB26409, sample SAMN06344110) | marine metagenome | isolation source: Sea water from surface | place: Atlantic Ocean:Southern...
CTGGCGTAGCTCAGTTGGTAGAGCTCCTGATTTGTAATCAGGCGGTCGTTGGTTCGAATCCAATCGCCAGCTCCATTATTATTTATATCTTTCTTCTTCAATTATCTGAGCATCTTCAACGTCCTGTACTTTTGCTTTTGGATGATTAGTTTTCAAATATTTTTTTCCTACAATCCAAAATAAAAGAGCTATGACATATGGCCAAAAAAATAAAAGTGCAGAAAAAAATATGTTCCATTCCCAAACAAGTGTTGCGCCAATTATTCCTAGAATCGGTCCTATGAGAGGAGTAAAAGTAAGAAAAAGAGAAATTACAAACAAAATACCTTCTAGAAAGGTGCTTTGGACCATAAAAATAAGTTTTAAAGCATCTGTTACTGCGCTTATCTGATAAATAGAAATCGTGACGTAAAAAAATAAAACAATGAAAAAAGGCATTCTCAAAAAATGTTTTTACAAAGTATACTCTTATCTCTGTTATGAAATTAAAAAAAATAATTTCCAATCTATCTCTGAAAGAAAAAATTTCATTATTATCAGGCTTTGATAATTGGTACACGCCTGAATTAAAAAAATACGGAATACCAAAAATAAAAATGTCCGATGGTCCTAATGGTGTGAGAGGAGATTCTAACACTCCACAAACTTCAGCATGTTTCCCAAGCCCTATCCTTTTAGGGGCAACATGGAATGAAAAATTAATTAAAAAAATTGGTTCAGCTACAGGTGAAGAAGCATTATTTAAAGATGTTGACGTTCTTCTAGCTCCAACTATTAATCTTCATCGACATCCGCTTGGAGGTCGACATTTTGAATGTTACTCAGAAGATCCTGTCTTAACATCAAAAATTGCTTGCGCGTACGTTTCAGGTGTTCAAAGTAAAGGAGTTGCTGCATGTTTGAAACATTTTGCTGGAAACGATACCGAATTCGAAAGACATTTAGTTAGTTCTAACATAGATGAAAAAACTTTGAGAGAACTTTATTTGTATCCCTTTGAAATGGGCATAAAAAAAGGTAAAGCCAAAGTCGTAATGTCGGCTTATAACAAAGTAAATAATATTTACTGTAGCTCTCATGATGAATTAATTAATCAAATTTTAAAAAAAGAATGGAAATTTAATGGTTATGTAGTGAGCGATTGGGGTGCTGCACTAGAAACTGTAGAAAATGCAAATGGTGGTCTCGATTTAGAAATGCCAGGTCCTGCAAAAACTTGGGGGACAAATCTTGTTCGTGCAGTTGAAGATGGACTGGTTTCTGAAGAAAAGATTGACGAAAAAGTAAAAAGAATTCTTAACGTTGCGAAATTTACTAATAGGTTCAATAAAAAAAGAGTTTCAGAAAAAAGTATTGATAAAAAATCTCATCGTGAACTTATCAAAAAAACTGCCATAGAAGGCATGGTTCTACTAAAGAATGAAGATGTTTTGCCTTTTGATAAAACCAAAATTTCAAAAGTTGCTCTAATAGGTCCCAATGCTGAAAATAGTCAAATAATAGGCGGAGGAAGTGCAGGATTGAAGCCTCATTATGAAGTGCATCCCGCTGAGGGAATTTCAAATTTCTTATCTGATGAGAATATAAAAATTAGTTACGCGAAGGGTTGTCATGTCGACAAGTATCTTCCTGCCTTAGAAAAAGAAATTTGTCACATCCCAGGTAAAAGAGATAAAGGCTTTGAAGTTGAGTTTTTCCGAGGAAAAACCTTTGATGGAGAGCCAATAGAAAAACAGATTTTAAGTGGAAATAGATTTTGGGCACTTCAAGGTTTTGCAAGACAGTTTGTAGATGAAAAAGAAAGGCCTGAATTGTCTGTTAAATTTTCAACATCCTACAAACCATCAGTTTCTGGAGAATTTGAATTTGAAGTTTTTAGTATCGGTTTGTCGAGAATTAAAATTGATGGAAAGGAGTTGGTTGATAATTGGTCTTCTCAAAAAAAGGGTGAAGCATTCTTCGGCTTTGCATGTGCCCCCAAAAGAAAAAAGGTAAAGCTCTCTAAAGGGAGAGAATATTTAGTTGAAGTTGAATATGAATTTGAAGGAAGATTCCCTGCCATTCAATTTGGCTGTAGACCGCCCGATCCGAAAAATTTGATTGAAGAAGCAGTAAAAATTGCAAAACAATCTGATGCGGTAGTTCTCATAGTCGGTACAAACTCTGATTGGGAAACTGAAGGTAATGACAGAAAAAATTTGAGCCTACCGGGCGAACAGAATACTTTAATAAAAAAGATTTTAGCGGCTAATAAAAATACGGTTTTAGTTATTAATACTGGATCTCCAATTAGTATGCCTTGGATAAAATCTTGTCCAGCAATTCTGCAAACTTGGTTTCCTGGACAAGAATTTGGAAACTCCTTAGCGGAGATATTATTTGGCAAAGAAAGTCCAAGCGGAAAATTGCCTACAACGTATCCCAAAAAACTATCTGATACACCAGCATATTCTTGTTACCCAGGCGAAAACTTGCAAATGGATTACAAAGAAAAATTACTTGTTGGTTACAAATGGTATGACAGAAAAAATATTCAGCCTCTCTTTCCTTTCGGTCATGGTTTGACTTATTCAAAATTTAAATTAAAAAAAGTTTCTGTTCTTAAAAAGAAGCACAAAATCGAAATAAAAGTAAAACTAAAAAATACTGGTGATTTTTCGGCTTCTGAAACTGTGCAATGCTATCTAGAGAGAAAAAAAGTGAAAGCTAATACACCTTTAAGAAAACTTGTAGATTTTAAAAAATTAAAACTCAAACAAAATAAATCTAAAAAATTGACCCTAAAGGTTTGCAAAAGAGATTTCTCGGAGTGGAATGTTAAAAAATCAACGTGGGAAATTGCCAGTGGAGACTTTGTAATTCATGTCGGGACATCTGTAAATGATATTTCTTTTACAGAAGAAATAAAAATCTAACTTAGATCTAATAACTCTTTAGAAATCAATATTCCGCTCTCATCAGCATAAGCCCAGTTTCCTGGTTCAATTGATATGCCGCCGAAATTAAGGTTGATACCAATTTCTCCTCGATCCTTTTTTTCACTTTTTTTTGGAACTGAGCCCAATGCAAATATTCCAAGCTTAAAATTAGAAAGAGCTTCTACATCCCTTACACATCCATTTATGATGATAGCGTTCCAATTATTCTTCTCTGCAGAATCTGCAATCATATCTCCCATCAAAGCAACATTAGTGCTTCCTTGACCGTCTACTACTAAAATTTTTCCATTACCGTCTTCACTAAGAATTTGCTTAACTTTTGAATTATCATCAGGACAAAATGCTGTTTCAATTTTTCCAGAAAAAAAACCTTTAGCGCCAAAATTCTTAAATTGTAAATTTATAAAATCTACGTGCGGGTATTTATCGCTTAAGTCTGGAGTAGTCATATTTTTCTATCAATATACATTAAAAAATTAAATCTCTTGATAGATTATCAAGAGCAGTATAATTAATTGAATGAAGGAAAACTTTAAAGCCAAAGTATATTTAAGTAAATCAGGCAAAGGCAGAGTCAAATATTCAGAAGATCAGTTTTTATCATTGTCGAATAGAGAAATGTTTAAAGTTTTTCCTGGAGATGAAGTTGTTTGTCAAAAAATTCCTGGAAGTAAAGCAAAGATTAAAGAGGTTTTAAAAAGAAATACAAAAGAGCTAACTGGCATAATAAAAAAATACAAAGGCAAAACCTTTCTTACAAGTCTAGATAAAAGTTTTCATCTTGATATCTTGCTAGAAGGAAAAAATTTGAAAAACTTGAAAACGAATGATATTTGCGAAGTAAAAATAACGTCTCAACCTTCTTTAAAGTATAAGCCAAAAGCAAAGCCCATTAAGACTTTGAAAAGCAATGATGTTTTTGAGGAAGCTTTCATTTTCGCTACGAATGGGACTGAAATATCTACCGAATGGTCTAAAACTGTTATTAATGAATGTAAAAAAATTAGCAAAGAAATTTCAAAAGAAGATATCGAGACTAGAAGGGATTATAGAAGTTTAAATTTTGTAACCATTGATGGAAGCAATGCAAAAGATTTTGATGATGCTGTCTATGCCGAAGAACTATCTGACGGCTTTCGTTTATATGTTGCCATAGCAGATGTATCTGCATATGTAACTAAAGATTCTCACCTTGATAAAGAAGCTTTTTCCAGAGCTACTTCTGTATATTTTGAAAAAAAAGTTATTCCTATGCTTCCGGAGCTCATATCAAATCAGCTTTGTTCTCTAAGGCCAAATGAAGATAAGCTAGTTTTAACTTGTGAAATATACCTTGATAACAGAGGAGAGATAAAAGATTTTGAATTTTTCAATTCTGTCATTTGCTCTAAAAATCGTCTCACTTACGATGAGGTTGAAAAATTTTATCAAAAAGGACAAACCGCTTTATTGGATGATGCTGTAAACAACTTGCGTGTCCTAAAAAAGATTCATAGTTTGAGAAGAAAAATTCGAGAAGATAGAAAAGCCATAGATTTTTATCTTCCTGAATATAGACCTGTTGGAAAAGATAACAAAATAATCAAATTCAAAGCAACGAGTCATTTATTGGCAAATGAAGTTATAGAAGAATCTATGATATTGGCAAACATTTGTGCAGCTAAATTAACAAAAAAACTTAAAAGACCAATTCCATTTCGACATCACGATAATCCAGATTTCAACGAATTAGAAAAGTTGAAAGAATTTCTTAAAGCTAGAGGTCTTCGTAAGAGCATGTCTGAATCTAATCCTAGAAAAAAACTTTACGATTGGTTAAAGGAAATTAATCAAAAGGAAAAGTCTTTTTCTTTGATCTATCAGATATTGAGAAGTATGAAGCTTGCAGTTTATTCAGGAAAGGAGAGCAATCACTTTGCTCTTGGACTAGATGAATATTGTCACTTTACTTCTCCAATTAGGAGGTATTCGGACCTGGTAACTCACAGAGTTATTAAATCCATAATTGAAAAAAAAGGAGGTCATTACTCTCAAGATGAAATAGATGCAATTGCCGCAGTTTGTAGCGAAAAAGATAGAGAAGCTGAAAAAATTGTTAGAGAATCATCAAAATATCTCAGTTGCAAGTGTGCCGAACAGCATATTGGCAAGGAATACACTGGAGAAATAGTATCGGTATTAGAATTTGGTGTATTCATGCATATACATGAACTAAATATTGAGGGATTTTGTCATGTAAAAAATCTTAAACGATCACCTTATTACGTTCATGATGCAATAGCTCATTCTCTAACATCAGCAAATAATAATAATATCTATGCATTGGGGGATATGTTAAAAATAAAAATAAAGTCAGTGGAAACTTCTCGGAAAAGGATAGATCTAAGAGTCAAAAATTAGTCATGAAAAAATTGGAATCTGTTGATCAAAATTTTATAAAAACTTTACTTGATAACATTCCTCAAAATATTGAAGAGTTTTGCGTTCCAAAAGATAAAAATAACAAAAAAACTTTGGAATTAATTTCACTGGCAGAGCAAAAAGAAGTTGCTATCTCGTTTAACAAAGAGAGAAGACTCTCTGCGACTTTTATACCATCGCACGTTAAAGATATTAATTTTTTAGAAAAATTAATCAATCGAAACAAAAATTCATTGATATTGATTTTGGATCATATTATGGATCCTCAAAACGTGGGTTCAATATTAAGAACAGCTTTAGCTGCAGATGTTGATGCCGTAGTGGTAAGTAAAAACAGAGCATGTCATCTTACTGAATCGGTAAGAAAGGTTTCCAAAGGTGCCTCAGAGATAGTGCCTTTTATCATTGTCAATAACATTAAGTATTTATTGAAGAGCTTGAAAGGTGAGAATTTCAATATTTTTGGATGCGATGGAGGTGCTGATAAGAACTATTATGAATGTGACTTCAAAGGGCCTACGGCAATTATAATGGGCTCCGAAGGTGAAGGAATTAAGCCTATTCTAAAAAAAGAAATAAAAGAAATGATAAGAATTCCAATGAATGAGCAAATCGAAAGTCTTAACGTATCTAATGCTTGTTCTGTTATCCTATTTGAAGCTAGAAAACAGAGAATTTAAAATAATGTTAGTCCAAAGAACTCTTACAAATCCTATTAAAGCCACCGGCGTAGGGCTTCATTCAGGAAGAAAAATTAGCATTAATCTTCTCCCAGCTGAAGAAGATCAAGGTGTAGTCTTCAAAAGAGTCGATTTAGAGCCTAATGTTGAAATAAAAGCGGTTGTTGAGAATGTTGGGCCAACTTCTATGGCAACAACATTAGTAGATGGAGAAATTGAAATTGCTACTGTAGAACACATGATGTCTGCCTTTGCAGGATTAGGCATAGACAATGTGACTGTAGAAATAAACGATTGTGAAGTACCCATCATGGATGGAAGTGCCAGCCCTTTTGTCTTCTTAATTCAGTCTGCTGGAATTAAAGAGCAAACTAAACCAAAAAAGTTTATAAAAATTAAAAAAGAAATCTCAATATCTACCGATAATGGTGCTTATGCAAAGTTATCGCCTTATGATGGCTTTAAAGTAACTCATTCACTTGTATATGATGATGAAGCTAGAAAAGGTCACTCCAGTACAACCACAATTGACTTTAACTCAACCACTTACCTAAAAGAGATAGCAAGATCAAGAACATATGGCTTTATGGAAGAACTGGAAGCATTAAAAAAGAATTCTCTTGCCCTAGGTGCTAGTCAGAAAAACGCAATCGCTATAAAAGACAATGAGATTTTGAATGAGGAAGGTTTAAGGTCTAAAGATGAATTGGTAAAACATAAAATTTTGGATGTAATTGGAGACTTGTATTTACTTCAACATAATCTCATTGGAGAGTTTGAAGGTTATAAATCTGGACACACACAGAACAACTTGCTTTTAAGAAAATTAATTGAAGTTCCAGATTCTTGGGAACTCATTTCTTCTGACAGTGATAATCCCATTATCGATTACATAGAACCAATCATCGACCCAAGTCTTGGATAAAAATGTCCTTTTTGTCATTCTTATTTGGAAATAAAGATAAGCGCGTTTTACGTCAGCTTGAAAGCGTTGTTAATTCTATAAATAATTTAGAAGAAAAGTTTGAGTCTTTATCAGATGAAGAACTGAAAAATACGACGAGTAGATTAAAGGAAAGTCTTTCCGGGGATTCAAGTTTAGAAGATTTGATTCCGGAGGCATTTGCGGCTGTAAGAGAATCAAGTAAAAGATTTTTAGGTCTTCGTCACTATGATTGTCAATTAATTGGCGGTGCCATTTTAAACAAAGGCATGATTGCTGAAATGGCGACCGGAGAAGGAAAGACATTGGTTGCTACCTTGCCCTGTTATCTGAATGCACTTACCGGGAAAAGTGTCATTGTAGTTACTGCAAATGAGTATTTAGCCAAAAGAGATGCTAACTGGATGTCTCCAATTTTTGAAGGTTTGGGAATGAATGTTGGATATATCATTCCAGAACTCAATCCTTCAGAGAAAAAAGAAAACTATGCAAAGAATATTGTGTATGCCACTAACAATGAGCTAGGCTTTGATTACCTCAGAGATAATATGGTTCTTAGAGAGGATGATCGTCTTCAGAGAGATCCTTATTTTGTTGTCGTAGACGAAGTGGATTCCATATTAATCGATGAAGCTAGAACTCCCCTAATAATAAGTGGCGTTGCAGAGGATAATGGACCTCTCTACAAAAAGCTTAAGCCGGTCGTAAAAAGTCTTACTGAGGAAGAGTTTGATTTTGAAAAAGAAGAAGTTCTTAAGCCAGGGGACTTTACGGTAGATCTGCAGTCTAGATCTATTGAAATTACCGAGAATGGGCATGAAAAAATAGAAAATTATCTTAAGCAAAATAACTTGCTTGAGGATTCTGTGAGTCTCTACGCTAGTGAAAATTTAAAACTTCTAAATATGGTTCAGGCTCTTGTCAGAGCTGAAACTCTGTTTGAAAAAAATACAGATTACATAGTTCAAAACGGAAAAGTCATTTTAATTGATACAAATTCAGGTCGAGCAATGCCAGGAAGAAGACTATCCGATGGGGTACATCAAGCTTTGGAATTAAAAGAAAATCTCGATATTCAAGTTGAAAGCCAAACACTGGCATCTACCACTTTTCAAAATTTTTTTAGAATGTTTGAAAAGCTTTCAGGAATGACAGGAACTGCTAAGACGGAAGCAAGAGAATTTGATGAAATTTATTCTTTGGAAGCAATTTCCATACCCACAAACCTTCCAATGATCAGAGAAGACAAGAACGATAAAATTTATCTTACAGAAGATGAAAAAAATGATGCCATCATTGATGAAATAATAACTTATCACGAAAAAGGAAACCCAATTCTTGTCGGAACCATATCAGTTGAAAATTCTGAAGTTTTATCGAAAAAACTTGATGTTTTAAATATTCCTCATCGTGTTTTAAATGCCAAACAAAATCAACAAGAAGCAGAAATTATTTCCCAAGCCGGTAAAGAAAAAGCCGTAACTATTGCTACAAATATGGCTGGAAGAGGAACGGATATTGTTCTTGGTGGATTCCCTGAATCTGAGACTGCTAGAAAAGAAGTTGTTGAATTGGGAGGATTACATGTCATAGGTACTGAGCGACACGAATCCCGAAGAATTGATAATCAACTTAGAGGAAGGTCAGGCCGACAAGGTGATCCGGGCTCTTCTCAGTTTTTTTTGTCACTTGATGACGGCTTACTAAAGATATTTGCACCTGACCGAATGAAAGCTCTTATGCAATCCTTTGGAGGAATGAAAAAAGGAGAATCAATAGAACATAAGATGCTAACCAATTCTATAGAACGAGCTCAGAGGCGAGTTGAAGGTAGAAATTTTGATATTCGTAAAAGAATTCTAGAATTTGATGATGTCTTGAATGAACAAAGACAGGTAATTTACAAGCAGCGAAAAGAAATACTAGAAGACGAAGACTTAGATGACTTAATTTCAGATATGCGAGCTGATGTTTTGAGTTCTACTTTTGAAATTCATATTCCTGAATATGAAATTGAATCTAATTGGAAAGTTAATGAATTAACAAACATCCTAGAATCTGAATTCAATCTGCAATTTGATTTAAAGGCTGAATTGGAAAATAGTGAATCCAATACACAAGAAGTGTTGAATAAGCTTTTGGATTTTGCTGACAAAATTTATTTAGAAAAAAGAAATAAATTTCCAAACGTTTATTCTCAATTGGAAAATCAAATCATTCTGCAAGTTATTGATCAAAGTTGGAAAAATCATATCAATCAACTTGATTCGCTTAGACAAAATATTGGATTTCGAAGTTATGCAGGAAAAGATCCTCGACTTGAGTATAAACGAGAAGCGTTTGAGATGTTTGAACAACTTCTTGAAACTATAAAAAAAGAGTCTACGAGGTTCCTTTGCCGCGTCGAAGTAAAACCAGAAGACGAACAAGAAATTGAAAAAATGAAATCCAGAGAAGTCTTGGAAAAAACAAAGACTGTTCACGAAAATTCTCCCTCAGCATTTGTGGATAATTCTATGTCTAACCAACAAGCACCCAATAACGATCGACCTGTAGAGGGAAATAGACGCTTGCGAAGACTGCAAGCAAAAGCCAATAGAAAGAAGAAAAAAAGATAATGTTGAAAAATATAAAAATTGGTTGTGCATCCACTGCGACGAAGTATGGAACTAGATTAGATACCGCAATTGTGAAACTTGAGAAGAACGCAATTTGGTCTGGCTTGTTTACTTCAAATAAATTCAAGTCTGCACCAGTTGAAATATGTTTAGAAAAAATAAATAAAAATATTTCAGAGCCAAAGGTCTTAATGATCAATGCTGGAAATGCAAATGCGGCAACAGGTAAAAGAGGTAAAAAAGACTCCGAAAATCTCATTGAAGAAGTTTCTTCTCTATTAGATGTATCTGGAGACAATATTCTTCCCTTTTCTACTGGCGTGGTAGGAGAATTACTAGATACAACAAAACTTTCTCAAGCTTTCAAAAGATGTACTGATCAGTTAGGAAAAAATTCTTGGAAAGACTTTGCTAACGCCATAATGACTACTGACACCAAACATAAAATAGTTAAGAGAGAATTTGCATTAGGGAATCAAAAAGTAAATGTAATAGGAGTTGCGAAAGGAGTTGGAATGATTGAGCCAAATATGGCAACTACTCTTAGTTTTGTTTTTACTGATCTAAAACTTTCAAAGATCCAATTAAAAAAATTACACAAGGATATTTGCGATCATACATTTAATGCTATCTCAATTGATGGGGATCAATCTCCAAGTGATTCTAGTATTTTTGCAACAACCTCAGAGAAAAAAAGTGATATTAAAAAATATCACAAAAAGATTAAAAACAACTTCTTAGAAGTGTTTAGAGAATTAGCTGAAAAGTTGGTTTTAGATGGAGAAGGTGCGACCAAACTTATCAAAATTAGAGTTTCAGGATTAAGTTCTTATAGAGCTTCAAAGAAAGTGGCTTTAAAAGTTGCAAACTCTCCTCTAGTAAAAACAGCTGCGTATGGTGAAGATCCCAATTGGGGCAGAATAATTACCGCTGCAGGAAACGCTGGCGTAAATGAATTTGATATGAAAAAGCTATCTCTGAAAATTGGAAATTACCCGGTTTTGATCAATGGCAATCTAAGTCTTAAATATTCAGAAGCAAAAGGTAAAAAAGAATTTAGAAAAAAAATAATCAATATTGAAATCAAGTTTGGAAAAGCTAAACAATCAGCACTTGTCATGACATCCGACTTATCGCCAGAGTACATATCAATCAATAGTGATTACAGAAGCTAGATTCATTCCAATAACTCCAAACAAGATTCCAGAAAACTTCTTCTCTCTGATCGAAAAACTGTCTGATACTTCGAAGTATTTGATTTACCGAGTTGATATAGTGAATTTTTCATTGGAACACTGGAACAAAACCAAAGAAATATACGAAAATAAAGGAGGCAAGGTAATTTTGAATTCAAGGTTAAAAGATACTACTACCGATCATGAATGCCTTCATCTAACTTCCAATCATTTGATGGAAAGTAGTAAATTGACCTCCAGTATTACTGGCGCTTCCTGTCACAACAAAGAAGAAGTCTTAAAAGCGATTAAACTAAAAGTGGATTATATTTTTATCTCTCCAATTAAAAATGTTGAAAATAAAAATCCTGCACTAGGCTGGGAGAACTTTTCAAAACTTGCTAATTTATTTCCCGGGCCGAGCTTTGCCTTGGGGGGTTTAGTACAAAAAGATTTAAAAACTGCAAAAAAGAATGGTGCTCAAGGCATCGCAGGAATAAGTAGTTTTTTTAGTCCTCAGAATGGGACAAATCAGATGAGATAACATTTCTTTCATTTAGCCAATCAGATAAATCTAAGGAACGACATCTTTCTGAGCAAAAAGGCCTAAATCTTTTGTCTGCACTTTCCAAAATTTTTTCTTTACAACAAGGACATTTCATTTGTTTTCAATTTGCATTATTAGTTTTTGGTGCAATTCTTTTACTGCTTTTTCAAGGTCATCTAAGGTTTTTTCATTTTCTATAATATGAGTCGCCAATCTAAGCCTTTCTGAACGATTGATTTGAGAAAGAATTATGGTTTTTACTTGTTCTTCGGAAACGTTATCTCGTGTTTTTGTTCTCAAGATCTGAACCTCTTCAGACACATCAATAACCAAAACTTCATCACAATAACTTGATTGTTTAGTTTCAAATAACAACGGAGAGGCAAGAATTGTATATTTCGAGGTAGAGGATTTTATTTCTTCAACAATTAAATCTGCAATTAAAGGATGAAGTAGATTCTCCAACCAATCCTTTTCCTCTTCTTTTTCAAAAATTATCTCCCTTAATTTTTTTCTATCCAGATCGCCAGAAGAGAGAAGAATTTCTTTACCGTATCTTTTTTCTATTTCTAAAAGTCCAGATTCTCCTTTTTGCACGGGCACTCTAGAAAGAACATCGGCATCAACTATTTTAATTCCCAAAGAGGAAAAAATTTCTGTTGCAGCAGATTTGCCTGAACCAATTCCGCCAGTTACTCCTAAGACAAACATTTCTTATATTTTTTTTTAAAATCTCTATACTAAGGTTATTCTTTCACATTAAGCGAAAACTATGAATCCGTATAGACTTCTTTTTTTCTTAACTATTCTAAATGTAGTAAACATTACAGATCGACAATTAATCGCAAGTTTTGCCAATTACATAGTCCCAGAATTAAATCTTACTGGTTGGCAATTTGGCTTACTTACTTCTTTAGCTTTTATTTTCTTCTATTCAATTATGGGTTTGTTTATGGGCGCACTTGCAGATAGGGTAAACAGGTCAAAGTTAATTGCTTTTGGTGTAGTTCTGTGGAGTATTTTTACCTTGGCATCTGGCGCTGCAAAAGGTTTTATTACGCTTGCTCTTCCTAGAATGTTTATTGGTGTAGGAGAATCAATATTAACTCCTACCTCCATGTCTTTGTTGGGAGATAACTTTCCTTCAAAGAGGATGGGCTTTGCTGCTGGTTTTTATTATTTGGGAGTCCCATTAGGAGTGGCTCTAAGCCTTCTTTTAGTAGGTTTCGTGGCTGATATAAAATCACCAATTTTCCTAGAAGGTTTGCTCGGAGAGACTATTGGCTGGAGGGGCTGTTTTTACATGCTGGGAGTTTTAGGAGTGATCTTGGGACTAAGTATGTTGTTATTCAAAGACAAAAGAGGAACTGAAATTGCAACTTCAACAATTTCTGAAGAAGAAAAATTGACCTTTTCCGGAGCAATGAAAATCTTAGCAAATGCGTTAAGAAACTCTCCTGCATTAACTCTTACTATCTCCGGAGGAGTCTTTTATCACATTGTTCTTGGTGCGGCTGCCTTTGAGCAAATTTGGCTAGTTGAAGAAAGGGGTTTCGACAGAAGCGTTATTGCACAAATTTCTGGAGTGATTGCAGTTTTCGCTGGACTTGCAGGCGTACTATTTGGAGGACTTGTAAGCGACTGGTGGTTAGAGAAAACTAATCAAGGAAGACCTATTTTTCTTTTCTGGTTATCGTTAATTTTACTTCCGATTGGGGTCATCTATAGATTCGTTGAACCTACTACAATAATATTTTGGGTAGGAGTAGTTATAGGATACTTTCAATTAGGTTGTTTCTATGGTCCTACTTTTTCGACAGTACAAGAATTGGTGCCTGAAAAAATTAGAGCAACTGTGGTGGCTTTTTATATTCTCTGCATCAATTTAATTGGGCTGACAGTAGGATCTCTTGGTGCAGGTATTTTAGTAGACCTTACAAAGGGCGTTTTTGAAGAACCTTATACTTGGTCTCTGTTGATCTTTGGATTTATTGGCGCATTAGCAATTCCATGCTTTTATATTGCTGGAGTAAGGTATGCCAAAGACAAGGCTAACTTGGAAACGGCGGTTTAATCTCCAGAAACAACAGTTGTTTTAGCTGGTTTTTTTCTCAGATTCCAAAGAAGTTTAAAAGCTTTTACAGACATCAGACGCAAGGTTCGATCTACAAAAGGAATTTTTTCTTTTTCGGCTTTTACTTCACAAGTTTGTTTTCCACGAATTAATTTACCTGGAAGGACACCCGTTGCTTCGCCAGACTCATAAACTACCTCACCACTTTTAACTGTCGCCAAGTATCCGAAAGAGTTTTGAATTAATCTTCTGCCGCCCATAGGTAAGTCATACACCATTTTAGGATGAGTAACATTTAAGTTTTCAAAGTCAATGATATTAAGGTCAGCAAGCATTCCTGTTTTGATTTCACCCCTATCAAATAAGCCATAAGTTTCTGCGGTGTCTTTGGTTTGTTTTCTGACAATTAGCTCAATTGGAATTTTTTTTCCAGCTTCTCGATCTCTTGCCCAGTGAGACAGGTTAGTTGTTGGCATGCTGGCATCACATATTAACCCGCAGTGAGCTCCGCCATCACTTCCTCCTGCAACCGAAGATTTGAGGCTATAGGCTCGTTCTACAAAATCTAACTTATGATTATCATAAGGAGTAAAACAAGCGTAGACTAGATTTGTTCCCCCATTTTTTAGAAATTCGTCGTAAATAACTTCAAGCTCAGAAACCCCTTTGGTTTCTGCTAAAGCAGCAATACTGTCTTCTTTACCAGGCTCGTAATTAGGAGGATCTCCCAAAATAAACTGTGTCTCATAATTAGAAATTAGTTTTTGACCGAGACTTGCAGCTTCTTGAATTTCTTCTTTAGATTTTGCACTGCCTTGTTCATTCATAGATTTTTCTATCTCAGAAGCGAAGTTTGGTTTTTCTTTAAGAAGTTTTTCCTTAAAAACAGGATCACTCATAATTTTAACTCTCTCAGAAAGAGGAAGTTCGGCAATTTCTCTATAGGAAGGATGACCAATAAAAGGATGCAAAGAACTTTCTAAGCCAAACATCATCCCTACGTTTCTACCTGGAAATTGAGGTCTTACGTTTTTGCCTTTTAAAAACTGTTCTTCACAAAATAGAATTGTTTTTACTGCATCGCCGCTTGTTTGAAGAACAGTAAGACCGCAATCGCTTTTCTCAACATATTCTTTCATCCAAGACATTTCAATCTCTTTATCAAGCCAGTCTGAGACAATCTCTAAAGTTCCCTCACCTGCCTTGTCTATAGCAAAAGCTAAGGATTTCATTTCTTCGGAACTTGCCTCTGTTCCTGGAACGTAAACACCGTGAACATCTCTATGCAAAATCGTTCTAGAAGTACTGAAGCCAAGAGCTCCTGATTCAATAGCTTCTGTTACGAGATCTGACATTTTAGAAATCTCTTCCTCAGATGCATCAACTTGACTTTGACATCTTTCATAACCCATCACGTAACTTCTTAAAGGACCATGTCCAATCATGAAACCCAAGTCCATTACAAAATCTTTTTTCTCTATTGCGTCTAAAAATTCTGGAAAAGTCTCCCAATTCCAATCTACCCCTTCATGAAGCGCGGTACCAGGAATATCCTCAACTCCTTCCATCAGTTGAATTAGAAACTCTTCATCACCAGGTTTTACTGGTGCAAAACCAACGCCGCAATTTCCCATCACAACTGTTGTAACTCCATGCCAACTTGATGGAGTCAAGTATGGATCCCAACATACTTGGCCATCGTAGTGAGTATGAATATCTACCCATCCAGGAGTAACAATATTTCCTTTTGCGTCGATTTCTTTTTTTCCAGGATTCTCAACGATCCCTACTGCAGAAATTTTTCCATTATCAATTGCAACATCTCCATGGAAAGGTTTTTTTCCACTTCCATCTACAATTTTTCCGTTTCGAATAACTAAGTCGTGTAATGCTCTCATATGATTAATTATATTAACAAACCAAGAAGAAATGTATAAATTTTAGTAGGACTATTAATTCTCAAAAGAAAGTTCTAATTCTCCTAAGCTTTTGGTTTGAGTTTCAAAGTTTTTAAGTTCTTTGCCGTCGTATAAAACTTTTGAAACTATCTCTATTTCTTCTATATCGACAGTTTCGATTGAAATTTTTGAAATATCAAAGTTCTCAATTTTCATTTCAGTAAAAAAGAAAGTTCCTTTTTCCTGATTTTTGCCATAAAAGATTGGGCCTTCTTCAGTAAGTTCAGAAATATAAAAATCATTTTCCTCTTCAAATTCAATATCATTTTCAGCTAATTCATCATATGTTGCATTAAATTCAGCTAAGGTTTGACTACCTTCAGAAATACTTATTTTCCCATCATTTTCTAGTTGTAAACCGTGCACATGTGCTATGTCATCGCATTCAAACCAAGCTTCACTTTCAAAGGGTCTATATTTCTCGGGGACCTCAATATCTCCATTTATGAAATCAGTTAAAGATACATTCTTTTCAGTGAAGTAATCTAATACTTCTTGCTCTATTCTACCCAAGGCTATTTCTAAACCATATCCTTCAAGTTTTATTTGTACTTTCATTAAATTTTTCTAGATAAAATATTGATTTTATTTTTGGTGGAGCTACGCGGGATCGAACCGCGGACCTCCTGAATGCAAATCAGGCGCTCTCCCAGCTGAGCTATAGCC